>MDSV01249401.1_pt1 | contig 100166 bp, 73 predicted proteins | sample 810851 | NCBI WGS metagenome assembly MDSV01 (sample SAMN05326640, study PRJNA326480) | marine metagenome | isolation source: seawater | place: Atlantic Ocean: North East | collected 2012
AAGTCCACCATCGCCACCAAGTCCACCATCGCCACCAAGTCCACCATCGCCACCAAGTCCACCATCGCCACCAAGTCCACCTTCGCCGCCAAGTCCAGCACCAGATGACTGTCCTATGTTAGCAATACCTATGTGCGCACAGGGCACTACCATACAATACTTTATCGGAATAGACGGATGTGAATATGTTAGATGTGTACAAGGCAGTACTCCTCCACCATCGCCACCAAGTCCACCATCGCCACCAAGTCCACCATCACCGCCAAGTCCACCTTCGCCACCAAGTCCACCATCGCCACCAAGTCCACCACCACCACCACCGCCAGAACCCTGTCCACAACTGATACCTGTGACATGTCCTGAAGGATCAACTAATGTAATCATAGTCAACTCTTTAACAAGATGCTTAAGCGAAGTATGTGTACCTCAAGTAGAAGACACCCCAACAGAAGAACCAACAGAAGTACCATTACCTACAGAACACAATATAAATGTATCTGCATACAATCATACAGATAATAAGAATTATTATGCTTTTTCTTGGCCTGCTGCAAGAGAAGAAAAGGGAATAAAAACTATTACTATAATTACAACTGGTTTTGGATATATAGATAGTATTATATTTACTAATCTCGGAAATGCTTCTGCAGTAGCCAAAGTAGTAAATGGTATCGTAAAAGATATCATTCTTCTTGATGGAGGCAGTGGTTTTTCAAATAATTTTGCAATAACTACTAGTTCAGATTCTATAGTTCCACTTGAAGCTATTGCAATTGTTGAAAATGGCAGAATTTCTGATATACAAATTGTTAATGGAGGAAGTGGATATGCAGAACAGCCAGTGGTAAGAATTACAGGAGGCGGAGGTACCGGAGCACAAGCCATAGCTATTGTTAGAAACCGTGAAATAAATTCAATTGTTGTTACAAACCCAGGTTCTGGCTACACGAACTATCCTGTAGTAACCATAGAAGGAGGATTGGGTCAAGGAGCCGATGCTAATGTTACCGATTTACAACAATCAGGTGAATCCAAAGGTTTATCTTCTATAGAAATAATTAATCCAGGATCAGCGTATTCTGTTACTAGACCTCCTAATATTAGAATTATCGGAGGCGGAGGTACCGGAGCAACAGCCACAGCAACCGTAAGGGCTACAGACGGAGCTATATCAAAAATTGAAATTACATCACCTGGAGAAGGTTATACTAGCGAACCTGTTATTGAGATTGACAGCCCTGGAACCTATACAATTGACGGAGGAAGTTTGGAGGGGACCTATTCTGGCGGTCAAGCGACAGCTATTTCAGGACCTCTTAAATCAGTAGTAAGTACAAGCACCTTTAATGTAAATGCTTTTGATCTTAATGCTGGTACTTGTACATACAATTTTGTAAATATTCCAAGTTCACATCCTATGTCATTTTTCAGTAACGAACCTGACGATGTTAGTTATGTTGGTGATAATAACAAGATGCTTAATAAAGTAGGTCTGTCTGGTAGACCACAACAATACTATTATGGAAATATCACATTAAGTATCCAAAAACCTAAAGATATATCTTTTGAATGTTATTACCATGGATACATGGGAGGAGAAAATGCTATTAAACATCAACCAAGAGCTTGCGATTGTAGTCCTCCTGTAGCCATATCTTGTCCTGAAAATACAACAGCTACTTTAGCTTATAATGATACTACGGGTTGCGTTTATTATACATGCGTCGACAATATAGATTTTGAATGTGAAATTACAGGCTGTTCCCCTTGTTTTGAGTTAAATAGTACTTTATGCCAATGCGAAGAAAAACAGACTACTCCTTGTACAGAATGTATTGATGGTGTAATTTCTGATATTCAGTGTCCTGCGGGGTATATATGTAACAATGGGAACTGTATACCTAATGCAGCATTTGACCAATTAAATGACATTGTTAATGTAGACTATAGTATTGATTGTTAAGGATATAGAATGGTTAAAAAAATATCAGAAAACGATAGCTTGAATCTAGACTTTACTTATCAGGCAGATGTATTTATTAAAAATACAGATTCGCTTGCTCCTACTCCACCCTCTCAATCAACAGATCGTTTAACAGAGCTCCTGGATCAAGGTGCGGTGATTGACACTGAGTTTCTTGAAGAAGGAACGAACAAAACAATAGAAGGTAGAGCTGCACCACTCACTTTTATAGACTTATATCTTTACGACGCAGTTGACAGTAAAAAAGAACTTTTTACGATAAATAACATACCGGTAGACGAAAACGGCAAATGGACAACTAATGTATCAGCAACATTAATTGTAGGTAGTAGATATCCAGTACTAATAATAAATAAAAATAATGATCTGGAAATTTTCTCAAATGTAACAACAAACGTAGGTTTTGGTTCAGAGGGAAAAACTTTACTACTAGATAGAAACATGTTCACAGTTGCTTATTTAGATGGCCCTAATATATATGGTACTAATGATAATTTTGTTCATATTAATAATCCTATCGTACCATCTGGATCATATACCGTAAATGGCACTGGTATGCCTGGAACTAAATTATTAATTAGATTTGCTGCTGACTGGAATCCAGAAACTCAAAAGTTCGATGCTACAGACCCTAAACTTAAAAGTCTAATGCAAATTGTTACCTCTAGTACTATTAGAAACCAAAACACCGGCAGACAGTGGCAAAACAATTTATATTTAAATTTTGCCTATACTACTATAGTTAAGTCTAATTCTACTTGGAGTGTTGATTTATCAAATACAGATGATTTAATTATACATAGCAACGGACAAGATAAATATGTAAGTGCAGCTAATAGAGGAAATCCAACACCTATTATAGAGCATGATGCAGACTATAGTGTAGAAAAAGAAACAATAACTCAAAATGTTAAAGATTTTATAGACAAAAATCCTAATTTCACAACAACAGTAGAAATCGAATCGCAAACTCCATCAGGTAAAAGATTTTTAGTGATAGCCGATAAAATGTATACAGGCTATTATAGCGGCAATTCTTACATTAGTCCAGGTATTCGTGAAGAACAAAATTTTGGTGGTGCTGTTTTTCTAAATACAACTACTATAGCAACCCAATTGCTGAATAGAGAATCTTTTAATAGCAAAACAATTTTTCATGGACTATCTGCCCCAAATACAGTCATTGACTTAACAGTTGTGGCATTAGGTAGTTCTAATCCTGCCACATGGATAACTACGAGTCAAGAAAATGGTTATTGGTCAGTAGATTTTAGATCTTCTCCTAATGAAGGTAATTTTGCTACTCCACAAACTAACCACGTATACAATGTTACTGTAACCAATAGGGACAGTGGAGAAGAAGTTACTAAACAATTAATTTGGTTTCAAGATATAACACGCCCAATCTTAGAGACAGATACTATATATGGCCCAAAAAAACTAGCAGATCAATTATGTTCTAATTTCTCTAAAGTAGACAATAATGATATGTGGATCCATGGTCGTACCAATAAGTCTGATGAGCATGTTTATGTAGGGCTGTATCGCAATATTCCTTATAACCATTATCATGATCCAGAGATTAAAAGATCTTGGACTCCAGGCACTAAAGATCTCTTTTCTGAGCTTGGTATTGGTTTACTAAATCTGAATAGACATAGTAAACAAAGATCTAGTTCATTTATAGAAGAAGAAACCCAAGGTTGGAGAGTAGCATGTAACAATAATGGTTCTATATTTGCTTCTGCTAGTAAACATTTCAGCGGAGTAAAGATTTATCAAAAAGACCGTGAAGATGTATGGAGTCAACTAGGAAATACAATATATAGACAAAAAATTGATTGGATAGATACATCCGAAGTGGCGGTTGTCACTGCGGGTAGCGATGATGGTATGGGTACCACAATGAACGTCGGTGACAACAAAGAGAGAGTCGCCTCAGCTAATATTCAAGAAATTATTACACAACGTTATCCTGCTGGAGGACTAGATATAAGTAGTGATGGTTTTACTGTTGCAATAGGAGAGCCTTATGCTAGAACAGATCAAAATGATGAAAATACGATGTACGGAGAAGTTAGAGTATATTTTTTCATTCATAACCAATGGAAGCAAAAAGGTAGTGCTATCGTTGGCAAAGATAATAATCAATTATTCGGAAAACAATTGGCGTTAAGTGGAGATAGACAAACTTTAGCTATTAGAGATCACAATAATAAATTATATATATATAAATACAACAACAATTCACAAGATTGGTATCAAGCCGGAGAGACTATAACTTTATTTGAAAAACCTACGGACCATTATGATTATTGGACAGGAGAGCAAGGAGTCGTAGAGCAAAGCACTCCGTTTGGAACTGCAACTCTTGATCCTAGAGCTACACAAGAAAGAACAGATATTAGTATAAGTAATGATGGCAATATAGTGTCAGTTGGTTTTGTATCTTTTCATGATCAAGACAAATGGTATGCTCAGGTTCGCAATTCACCAGAATCTGACCAAACACATGGACCTTACGGTAAATCAAGTATACATACTGGAGACACGACAGGTCGTTCATTTGCAGCTTATATGCCTGAATATCCTTTTTATGAGGAACAGCAAACACTACGGCATTGGAGTAGAAAAATTCATACACGCACTAAGACAGGAGCAGTACGGGGTCGAAACCAAGATATGACATCCGTTGAAGCTCATGATGCTTTACAAACAGCAGTAGAAGTCTTTGAATATGATACAGAAAAAACTGAATGGAAACAAAAGGGTTCAGGTTTTTATTCTAGCGCAAGGATTACCACTAACAATCAAACTAATCAAATTATCAGTAACATTAATAATTGGGATCGTCAAACTCCGGCTGGTCTCGTAAATGTAGTAAATGTTTTTCCTTACATTAGTTTCCCATGTAGAACTAATATCAGTGGAGACGGAAAAAGACTACTAGTTTACGGACCAACAGCGAACAACTTATTGCGTAACTACGAGAATCTTGATGGTATTCGTAGAACACAACATAACACATCCGAATGGCTGTGGGCTGATGTTCGTATTTATGATTGGGATGATAGCTCGAAAGAATGGAAATATAATAATAGTATTGACATAGGTACACTTGGATCTTTTAATTCTAATACAACATACAATTTAAGTCACAAAAACTTTGTATCAGAAAATGATCGTAGTTATGTGAAAGGTTTGTTTAAACATCTTAATAGATCAGGTTATGCAGGACAAACAATATTAAAGGGTACATACACAACGAATTCACAAACCTATTTTCCAGACGTAACTTACGAAACTGACTTAAACAGATTTAAAGTTCGATATACCACTACGATCGTACTACGTGAACCAAACGAATTATTATTAGAGACGATGCGTCTTGGTCTTTTTTCAGGAGGAGGCAGGAAAACAGTTAGACTAAAGTATAAAACCTCAATTCCTAGACCAGAGAGAGACAAGTTCTGGGATATGATTAAAGATAGTACATATCAAATAGATAGCATAGATCCAAATATGCCTAATACTAATACTTATAAAATATATAATATGAAGACTCCTCCTTATGATACCGATCCTGAAGATTATTACATTTCTTTTGATATTTATGATAATTTCTATATTCCTGGTGAAGATATAACAGGGTGGAGCAGATCAGCTATTAGTAACTATGTCCAACGTAGGAGGACTGAAATTAAAAATGAGAACACCAGTTCAAGTTCAGGATCTACAGGTGAAGTTGAAGTAAATATAATACCACTAGAGGACAGAGAAAAAAGTGTAGAATCACTTAATAGTTATGGTCGAGACGGAACTACTGGAAAGTGGGAAGGATTGCCCAATAATTTATTAGGTCTTCATACGCATGCCAACACTGATAGTTTTTTAATTAGACTAAAAACAGAATCAGCTTTTAGCACAAATGTAAAGAACGATTTACACAGAGAAAATTGGCTTGGCTTTGAACAACGAAGAGGATATTATTGGTCTGAAGTTCCTGTAGGTATAATGCCAAATATTAAATTAAGCAATAATGGAAAATATGCAGTAGTTGGAATACAAGATGTTCATATGATGTCTTGGAGTAGAAATGTTGTTAAGGTATTTGAATTTAAAGACGATCCAGATATTAATATTGATAGATTCATAGAGTCCAAAAGAGACAAATATTATATTGATACAAATTATGGAGCCAGAGAGTTTCAAAACAGATCACAAAAGATAGAACTGGACGATAGCACAACAACCACAGCTTGTAATAATGAGCATCTAGACCATAACAATATTCCTCTCAACACCAATCAATTAATAAAATGTTACGCTCAAACCGGACCAAAATGGAGAGGCAAAGGAAGATATATACAGTCATTACAATATAAAGACGGACAGGATTTAAAACTTGACTTTAATAATTTTACTACAATACATAGAAATAAATCTAATCACACTATAGCAAACTGGAACGAAAAAACTGAAAAACCTAAGTATTTAGATTTTTTTAATATAGAAAATAACAATATCGAATCTCCATTAACAACTATTACTAATAATTTAATTACTAATAATATTAATATACCAGGTACAGAAACTGTTTCTTTTGGTAGTGCTTTAGCTATTGCTGATGATGGAGAAACAGTTATTGTCGGAGATTATACTAGTGTTGTAGATATAAAAACTGGAGCTTATGGACCTGCTTTTATACAAAATATGATAAATCACGAAGTTGATGATCATAGAAATGATACCACTGGTTTGACGGGTTATTCTGCTACCCAGCATAGAAACTATTGGACACGGGCAAGAGTAGAAGGAGCAGATGATGCGCTCTCTGACTATTCAGTATTAGCTCATCCGGTAATGAAAAATATGGAATACATACTAGATTTCGCATACCAACCAGAACTAGGTGAAGTGTCTAGTTCAAAATATATAGCATGGAGACATTTCCAACAAGGTCGTAATGTTGTATATTCATATAAAGGACCTCCAAATGATATTTATTTTATGGGTATTAGATCTGACCAAAGTACAGATTTTCTAAAACGAACCTCTACTCCTCTAATAGAACCTATACAATCTCATAGTGTTGATAAAAATTATCGTGCGCCTATTAGTAGCTATATTAGTACCGATTCAAACGGGCTTATAAGATCTCCTGGTATTAGTGCAGGTAAAAGAACAGAAGGTATAGCGACTGTATCTACAAACGATAACAAGCAAACATTTCCCGGTGTAATTTTAAAAGCTGACGTAGACATCAATGGTAATTGGTCTTTAAATTTAAACAATATCACCGATTATAATATGTTCAATGGTCCTCCAGGTCCTTCTACTGCTGGTCAGACTATAGCGGCTAATACTTCGTGTTTGGACAGTAGCTATGCTACACATGAAGATTTTGATAAAAATCCACTCCAAGTAATTCTTTCTACTCATGGCAACACAGCTGACCTTAATACTAAGAATACATTACATACAATAGACATAAAATTCAACGATTTACCTATAGATATTTTAAGCAAATTAAATCCTATCATTACCGAAATGATTACGTCAAATACTCCTACAATCGAAGGTATTAGTCATTTGATATTTAATCATGAAAAAAATAAAACAGAATTAGATTATGATATAATACCAGAATATATTACAATAGGGCAAGATGAGACTAAAATTTACGTATTACAAAACAGAACAACTAATACTTGGACTGCCGACTTATCAAATACCGCTTTTGCTAATAATCCTAGTATTCCCGACAGAGAAGCAAGAGTTACTCTTTGGTCATATGATAGAAATGACTCTACAAAGACCTATAGTGTAACTAAACAAATTAAATTTATTCAACAAATTGCTTATAGAACTACCGTAGACGGTAAATATTTATATAAAAATGGTATTATCGGTGGAAAGTCTGGTCCTGGTAGTAATGTAGAAATTCAATTTTTACATAAAACATACACAGCTATTGCAGGTCTTTTCGGTAATTGGAAAATAGATCTTATAAAAGATGCACCAATTAGTGATACAAATCCAAATGCACAAATTCAAAATTTAGCACATAATTTAGTTTACCCAGTATTTGTTAAAAGTAGCGATGAGGATAGAGAATATGTTGGAGAAACATTTCAACTAACTTATTTTAATAACGAACAGGCTGCTTTTAAGTTAAATAATTCTGGAGACTCTTTTCATACTGCTGTACCTGTTTTTTCAGGAGAGCTGTCTATTAACAAAAATCTTTCGATTATGTGTAGAGATTCTAATGGTAATAGATTGTTTGAAGTACAAAATATTCGTTCTGATTGGTTAGGTAATTGGTCAAGCTCTACAGGTGATTTGCTGACTGTTTTTGATGTAACACAGCTTGAACGTAGACAACTTTATACATTTGAATTTTTAGAAAATCAAGTGATTGTTGAAACAAAAAACCTTAGATATTTAGGAACTACAGGTTTACAAATTCCTATAATTGAAACAGAAAATGTGGATGACTATGGTTTAAATAAAATAGAAGGTACAGCAACTCCTGGATCGAAAATATTGCTGACAAGAATTATTCAACCAGATTCTAGAGGAGACATATCAAAAACATTTTCCGTTACATTAACAGCCGACAATGAGGGTAAATGGAGTATTCCTTTCATCTCTTTATTTACTAGATCGGATATTAGTAACTACCAGTTATATAGAGATGAAGTTTTTACATTCGAGGCCAAATCCTATTCACTTTCTGCTCCAGAAACATTTACTGATACTAGAACTAAATATATAGGATATAGTAATAATTCTCATGTACAGATAAGATTAGATTATAATAATCGAGTGCTTGCTCTATATGATTCTCAATTACAAAACTATATATTAAGATTTAAATACACAGGTCAAAGATGTGATACTGCCGTAAATGGTATACGTGTACTAGGGAAAATTTATAGTACAACAACACAAAGAATAGTAGACACAAACGATTCTCCAGTAGACAAGATATTTGATGATGTAAATATTACTAATACTACTGCCATTATCGATACTTGTGGTATACAAGGAATAGCCAACCCAGAACCAAATACTGCAAAAGATCTATATGACACACCTGCTATTCAAAGAACAGCTGGACAATTAACACCAATTGGATCGGCTTTAGAAGTTCCCAGATATGACAACCTTTACTATACTTTATTTAGCCTTACTCCAGGAAATTCATATACTGTTAAATTTAAATATTACAATCCATTCAATGCTTATTTAACTTCAGAATTAAAAGAGCATACTTTTACAGCAAAAACCAGTGTGCAATCTATTAATAATGTTATTTATAGAGATGAAATCATACAATCATTTATTATAAAAGTAGAAGTTACTAATAATAATACCGGAGATATACATGAAGATACTGCTTTCATCAAAGATGCAACATATAATTGCGATGCTATTCCTATTTTTGAAAACTACGTAAAAGCTATTACTGATATTCCTGATCCTACAACTAGTCCATCAGACAGTACTGTAGTTATAGGTGACATTAAATTAAATCAATCATCCACATCAGATCTATCAAGAAGTACAATTCCTTCAAGTAATCCAACTAATCCCGAACAATCCACTCCTAGTACACCAGTTACGGCTCCAAGTCCACCAAGTCCACCAAGTCCACCGAGTCCACCTTCTCCGCCAAGTCCACCGAGCCCACCTTCGCCGCCAAGTCCACCGAGTCCACCTTCGCCGCCAAGTCCACCTTCGTCACCTTCTTATGGCGGCTACTCAATACAATCTCATCCTCATAAATTTGCGATTCAAAGTGATACTGATGTAACTATTCAAAATTTAACTACTTATACAACAGGAACACAAAACTCTAGTGCTTTAACACGAAACTCTATTCAGTTTAATTTAACGGGTTTAACTATAGGTCATGTATATACTGTTAATTTTTCAGGAACAGCCAATGACCAAGGTATAATTACTATAGGTCCAAACGGAGTGGAATTCTTAGCTTCTACAACAGAACAAACAGTTCCATTATATGTAGAGAAAAACAGCAACATAAATACTACTTACATCGAAGCTTTAGTTCATGATACCACAGATGATATTTACTCTACAGATTCTATAATCATGAGAACAGATGTCTCGACTAATGATGATTGTGAAGAAGTTGATTTTCCTGGTAAAATTATAACCATTACAGAAGAACCTACCGCTACGTATAATGCTGACAAAAAAGAAGTCACATTTAGTCTTAAGGCTACGTATGATCCCAAAGTATTAAACGAAGAACAAGAAATCATTACTATTTCTTGGGGACTACAAATGACTGATAGTACTGTACCAATGCGGGGATTTGATGTGTTGGGTTTTGGTCAAGAATTTACAACTACAGACTTAAACTATAGGCAGCACAATCTTGCAAAAATTAGAGTTATACTGAGAATGCCAGAAGCTCCTACTATCTATAGAGACATTATTCTACAATTACCAGAACCAGAATTGTTAACCTACGAAGTTAATGCTGGTCCTTCAAGAGTATATAATACAGAAAATGATGTGCTTACATACAGCCAAACTTTAGGTATGAGTGATGATGGTCCTATTGCCTATAAAGTACGTAAATTAGTATACGAAAGACCTGTTGAAACTCATCATGACCCAGAAAGTTTATTCAATGGAGTAGAAGATATTCTAGAATATTATGGAAAGCCTGGCCATCAACAAAACGGCTATCCTACTTACCTCTCAACACTAGAAAAACAATTAGCTAATTTTGAAACTGAAGTACCAAGTTTGTTTAAAGACATGGGCATTATCAAACAAACAGATTTTACTTATGGCAAAACAAACGTAGAATTTGAAGAAAAAAACTTTAAAAACTTTTTCATAGATCATCCTTATGGTATTATTCTTCGTAGAATACAAACAAAAAATGGATGGGAAAATGTGCCAATTAATACAATCATAGCTTATCTATTTGAAGTATACACTCAGAATAGTAATGGTACAGCTAGACTAGTTAAAAAGTTTAGAATATATAAAAGTGTTAATAGAGTTATAGTCACAGAAGGAACAGTAGAAAAACAAAGCATTGTTCCTCATGATGCATTTACTAATAGTGACAGTCTGGATAGGTCGTGGTTGCCCAATACTCCTTCTTTCAAGCCGGTATCATTATCTCTAACAGCCAATCATATGACATATAAAAAATTTGGTAGAGGGTTGATATTTAGAGATCATTATTCGACACAAGAACCCACCAGCAAAGACGAACCCAACTATTTTACTACAAATGAACTTACAGGATCGGAAAATCCTAGTATAAAATTTACTCTTCAAAAACGTCCGGATGATAGGAATGGTGTTATTAAGAAGAATGAAAAAATATATTCTCTCAATTCTTCTGTTCAGGCTGTTTTCCCAGCTATTAAAGCAAATACAAATCAAAATTTAATAGGAACTAATTATACTACTGCGAATAAGAGTCGTCAATTCCAACTCGGAGAACAAACAATCGACGACATTAGTATTTCTAGTAGAAATATGTCAACGTTGCTAGATACGGGCATTGATGTAAAAGCAGGAGATAATTTAAAGTTTAAGCAACAACCAATACGGGGACACAGTACTTTAAATACAATTTTTACTCCTAACCCGTTTGATAATAGTCCTCATGGAACTGTGTATAGACACGACGCCAATGGCGCAGGTCCTTTAATACAAGCGGATTTATCTCGTAATACATCTAGAACATCTAATTTAAGTAAGGTTATTCCTGGAATAACTCTTATTAATAGACATTATCCTTATGCTATTAAAAGCATGTCTCTACAGGATCTTAACGATATTACTACGTACAGCCTACAGTCCCCTGTGTATAGAGCACCTAATTTAAGGTATTCTAAACCTTATCATCCTAAATACAGAGGTGGTAATGGATGGCCAAAAAAATACACAACAGGTTTTAGCAATGGTTTATATTTAAGTTCTCAAACACCTGAGCCTAGATTTTTTGAAGAACCAGAAAAACTAGTAGAACCATATGATGATTATGGAAGACCGTTAATTATACCTGTACCAAACTACGAGTTGAATAAATTTAATTTGTTTAGTTTGGCTAACAGAACCGTTGGTATCATATGGTCTCCGTGGTTAAATGTTATATCTTACGGAGGTACAACAAATACAAACGATATATTTATAAGAGACTCAAAAACTCATCAGCCTTGGGGTGCATTCAGTAGTTTTGCTAGTGCTTTTATTGATTATTTTATTACCCCAAACGATGAAAATAAATTTGTTATTGCTAATGATTTAGACACTGTATTAGATAAAGACAACAATCTACCAGGATATATTTATGATGTGGTTCCAAGCAATGTAGATTTACCAGATGATAATATAGTAATGGGTATTAAGCAAATTAAATCTGAATTACACACTCAACATCCTGGATTTTTTACTGGCAATAATGCTTTTCTTCCTACTAGAGTATTAGATAATATAAGCACATATACGCCCGTCATTGGGGGACCTCCCGGTGTGATTAGAAACGCTGTAACCTATTCATCAAGTTTAGATCACTGGGGTGAGGGGTTTAATTTGAATAGTTACGATTACCGATACAGAGATCAATTTAGATTTTTTGACCAATCAACATTCCTTTCCGATCGTAATCTAGGAGGAGGTAATGCTTTCGATTGGCTAGCTACGAAACTCAAAACGTCAGAAGCACCTCAAAATATTATGTACTACCAAGATAAGTTCCGACTCGATGGAGTCGGACACACTGATGTATCTAGACAAAAATATACTGATCAATATAACGATAATGGTGAACTTATTGAATCCTTTCAAGAAGATATAATTGCTAAAGTAGATGGTGTTTTTGCTTTGATTATGCCGGAAGCTACTAGGACCAATCCGTTTCCAAGAGGTGTTGCTTTTCCTGTAGGTACATCAGCATCCTTAAACAATATACCTGTTAATGGAAAGTTATATCTTTTTGTTCCAGGAATAGAAGTTTTTCCCGATGACACTACTACTGCAATTACAAAGGATAAAGGTCGAGTAGGAGCAACTAGTATAAATCCTCCAGATTTTGAATCCTTGTATCGTGCTAAAAAGGTTTACGGTAGTTTCGGTATGGAAATAGAATATACAGACTATTCTAGCAGTGATTTTTCTGACGTAATGACTGCTACTAGTACAGTAACTACTAAAACTGGTAATCTAAATAGTCAGGTTTCTTCATATGGATTTACAGTCCCAAGATCAGTACTTATTGGTTCTTTAATAGACATTAATGCCTCTGAAGGCTTTCAGGTCAATCTTGAAGATGTTATAGGAAATCAAAATTGGAGAGATTTTAGTTTTGCTCATTATCAATTAAATATATCTATACCAGATGCAAATCCTAACGAGGTATTATATAGATTTGTAGATACGGATACGGGAGCAAATTCATATAAAACATTAGCGGAATTAAACGATGCTTACAATCCTTACGACGTTCCACTAGAAACAGAACATAAATACAGCAAATTATTAACCGTACAAAGCCGATTAGAGATAGAACCACAATTTAAAATACATTCTATACTCAAAGTAGATGATCAAAGCTATACGTATGACAATGGCACAAAGTATTATAAAATACAGATTAAAGCTAACGATCCTTTATTAGCACCTGGAGAGGTGAAGAATGTAGGATTAGCAACACCAATGTTACAATGGTATGTTGACGATAAACCTATGGGTCCTGCTATACCTATACCAAAAACAGCGGTCACAGAAACTTTACGAATAAATCAAAAAATGTTTGGTCCTGCCGAAGGAAACGACTATCCCAACTGGATATATAAAGACGCAAAAGTACATGCGGTAATTTATGATGAGAATAATCCAAAAATTAAAGAAACAAGCGAAACACTTAATTTGACAGGTGGGCTAGCCTGGAATCCAAGAGTCTTTAGCGTATCATCGTGTGAAAATTATCACGTTAATGAAGATGCTTACGCCACAGGCCCTATGACATTTTTAATCCCTGATGTTTACGACGATCGTGTAGGCACAGCTCCTATACAAGCCGAAATAAGAATAGGTACAACAAGTCCTATTGCTACTGTGGGCAGTCCAGGATTTATTTATCGAATGGAGTCTGAAACGCTTGGCAGGCTTGATGAACTTCCTCCAAGCGGAGAAACTCCTTTCTTATGGCAAGGATATAGTAATTTTCAAATAAGTAACCGAGATGTAATAAAAATTGATACTCCAAGTCAATCGTATAATGTACCATTTAGCTGCTCTTTAGAAGTACACACAACAGACAAAGACAGCTACCAAGGACCAACCGACGTTCGTGGTAGCTTTGGTTTTTTCATCAACACGAACAATACCGTAGGTGGGAATTTAAGAAGCATTCTAGAAACCCGTAGTATTGCTTCCTTGGGTGGCCTTAGAAATTCAAGATATTTAGATGCATTGCAAGAAAAATATCCCACACTGGATATGTCTGAATTAGTCAATAGTGCATTTGGTGGTGTGGTTCGCAGATTATATACAGGTCAGACCTCGAACAACAGATATGACAGAGAACCTGATAGAATCCGATCACAACTTACAATTTTAGGAGATTTTTGTAACTTCCCAGAAGCATATGATATTTCTGACAGAAGCGTAATCTACGGAAACAACGATACCGAAATTGATACTGTGCATGGATTTGGCATGATTTCAATCACTTGTAAACAACAACAACTAGCAGGTGTAGATAATCCCAGAGACGTTTTTGGAGAGGCTATATTCCTGCATGATATAGGCGATGAAAGTATATATGCAGTACCTATATATATAAATTTAAATAAAAGAGGGTTTTACAATTCTGGCCGCTATTTAATATGGAGAAGAAAAATTTAAAATAGTGTATATACATGTATAGATATTAGTGTAAAGAAAGGACAATATTATGGATAATTTACTACATACTACAATTCTAGTTGATGGCAGATGTATTGATTTACTTTTAACAGAAGATGAAATAGCAACAAGTTTTGGCAGAGCTATAAATAAATCTAATAAAGATTTCATAGATACTGAAAATTGTTGCAGTTGTTGGAGTATAAAATCACCCCCTAAATGCAGCTTATGGTCTAAAATTTTAGGCCAATGTAATGATTGTGAGTAATAAACTTATGGCAGATCCAAATACTGTAGGACATTTTTTTGAAAATTTAACAATGTCTATGCTTAGCATTATTATAGCATTAATAGGCTTTTGGACAACTTTTATCAAAGGTTTGGTCAATCGTAAAGATGTAGAATCAATGATAGTCTCTAACTCTCAGTCTAGCCAGTATGCCAAAGACAGACAATTTATTATGGAAAGATTAAGTAGCCATAAAGAAGATACTAGTATTCTTTTTAGAGCTTTAGAAAAAAATACTGAAGTCATGACAGAATTAAAGATACAAATAGCCACTTTAGGTAAAACATTAGAGGCTTTAGAGCATAGAATAGAAAAACCTTAATTGGTGTAATTATATAGTAGTTTATCATATAATTAACACGTACTTATAAAAGGTATTTTTATGGCCACAACAGATGTTGCTTTATCTAGTGATAGTGTCAGTCCGTCTGGCACCGTAAAAAATGGAACAATCGTTACCCAAGCACTAAATACTGGTAGCTATGTCACCAATGACTGCACTAATTGTAATCCTACTGCTGTATCTGGATTAACAGATGACGCTATTGAAGCTTTATACGAAAATAGGTTTGACGATACCTCATATTACACGGTCTAACAATGCATACTCCAGGGTATAAAAGAAGTGAATTTTGGTTTACTTTAGTAAGTTTTATTATTAGTGGATTATTTTTAGGTGGTGTTATTTTAGAATCAGACACTAAAGATGATCTTATAGGTGTATCTCAACATGTAATTGAAAGTATTATACTAATTGGAGGACAGTTTGCTCTTTTTTCTAGACACATGTCAAAACGAAAAAGAGAACAACAGGAAAATAATAGAGTCAGTAAAGAATTAGAAGATTATGTTGGGGTGGACAAAAAATATGAAAACATTAATATAAATAATGCTAGTATAGGAGAATTAATACAATTACCTCATATAGGTCCAGTGACAGCACAAAAAATTGTAGATTATAGAAATAAACATAAATTTTCAAACCCAGAACAATTAATCGATATCAATGGCGTAGGTGAACAAGTTTTTAAAGAAATTAAACCATATATAATTGCATGAGGTGAAATTATGAGTGACGTAGCCACTAAAGACCTAATTAGAAAAGAAGTAGAAAATTTAATTACTGAAACAAAAAAAGCTGTTTCAGATGTTAAAAAATTTGCTGTTAGTGAAGTATGGAAAATATTACAATTATTAACAGCTGTAATTATTCAATTGATTGAGAACCTGGGTAAAGATCTTAGTAGTCCAGATAAGAAAAAATTAGCGCTTGAATTAATAAGTAGTTTTTATGATAAAATTTTTGTACATGTAGACTTGCCTTGGGTTCCATCTGTATTAGAGCCAATTATTCATAGTCATGTAAAGAGCTTCTTAATGTTATTAGTAGGGTCAGGAATTGATGCTATGGTAGCAACATTTAGACAAGTAGGTGTATTTAAACCCAAAGAAGTTGTAGACGCTCAGGCTAATACTGGAACAGAACGTAAAATTGTAGTAGACTTTTTAAACGATATTAAAACCATAGTGAGGAAATAATGAATTTTACACAAACCTTCGAAGAGTTTAGTTCTAGTTTAGGCCCAACGGATTTGGCTTTATATGCTGGCGCAGGTATTATATTATGGATTTTATTTAAAGATAAACTAAGTCCTGTGCAAGAAGTTATTTTAAAATTATTTAATCAACTTAAAGGTAAGTTCAACAACGTTGATATTCCATCAACCTCTATACCTGGATTAGATGAGATAGCTAAAACTGTACCAGAAGATAGACAGAAGCTATTTTTTGATTTAGTTGTGTCGTGGAAACAAACTAGAGATTTAGCAAAACTAAGCGGGTGTAACAAAGCCGTAGAAGTTGCAGATCAAATGTTTCCATATTTAAGTCCTACTATATGCTCGGAGGAAACAGATGTCTAAAAATTTATGGTTAATTTTAGGCGGCATATTAATTATTATAGGTATATTAAAACCAGATTTATCTAATCTTAGACTACCAGTAAATAGCAATCCGGCGTGTGCAGTAGAAAATTATGTGTTGGATGCTCCTGCAGACTCGGAATTACTTGACAAAGCAAAAATATTGTCAAAAATTTTACAGGCATCTGATGACTCTACACGTAAATCAGATAGCTTAAAACTTTCTGCCTTATATTCTGATATCGCAACATTAGTAGAAATTGATGGAACAGATAAGATTATATCTGACACAGCTTCTATTCGTGAAGTTAATAGTTTAACAGGCAAAATGTTAAGACTTAATATTAAGGATAAATACGAAGGATTGGCAGAGTCAGCTAAAGACTTATTGGTATCTTCTATAGGTGAGGATGATGTGGTGCTAGATGATGAAACTAGAACTAAAGCTGTTGATGCGTTTAGGGCTTTATCATGGGCTTTTTATCAAGGAAGTAAATAATGCCAAGACTAACACCAGATCAGCTCTATAATGAATATAGAAAAGGCTTTAATGGATGTCTTTGGGAGCAACATGTCTACGATGAATTGATGGAAACATCTAAATATGCATATTTTAAAGATGGGTCTAAAAAAATCAAGAATAGCGGAAAAGGTAAGCTATCCACACCGTTTATGTCTGTTCTAAAATTTGACAAGCATGCATACATAGAAAGACAGACTACGGGAGACTGTGTTTCTCATGCTACTAGAAATGGATGTGACTTAACTAGAGCTGTAGAAATAGATGTAAAAGGAGACAAAGAAAGCTGGGTAGCAAGAGGAGCAACAGAAGCTATATATGGATGCAGAGGTCATGGTGGACAAGGTATGAGCTGTAGCCGTGCTGCTAAATTTGTTAGTCAAGTCGGCGGAGTACTTGTCAGAAAAAATTACCCTGGAGTTGCAGACTTTAGTAAGTATAATGGTAGTATGGGCGCAAGATGGGGTAGCAGGGGATTACCAGATAAGGTAATTGATAAAGCCGATGAACATCAAATTAAGACAGTATCTTTAATCAAAACAGTAGAAGAAGCTAGAGACGCACTTGCTAATGGGTATGGTTTAAGTGTATGTAGTAGTTATGGATTTTCTAACAAAAGAGATAGCAAGGGTTTTGCAAGAAAAAGCGGATCATGGGCTCATGCAATGGCATGGACAGCTTGTGATGACACAGGTAAAGAACCTGCATTTCTTATACAAAATAGCTGGGGTAAATTCAATAGTGGAGGACATCCAGAATGGGGTCCAATCCCAGACGGTTCTTTTTTAATACATGCAGATGTAGCCGAAGGTATGCTTAGGCAAAACGGAGCATATGCATTTAGTGATTTTAATGGTTTCCCTCCTCAAAAACTCCCGGACTACGGCTTCGTAGATTACTTATGAAATTATTAGATAGAATAGCATTAAACAGTCTTATAAAGACTATTACTAATTTTATATTAGCAATTTTAAAAATGTTTAAACCCACAGAAACTACAACACCAAAACCCAAAAGACCAATTAGAGACATTCTAGATAGGTTATTTAAATGATTAGTAAAATATTATTATCTATACTTTTAGCAGGTACAGTGGCTGTTGCATCTGCTCCAAAATACAGTACTACTGCTGTAGTAACACTTATCGGAGCAAAGATTGCGGCTAGTCAAAAGTCAGACAGTACCGAAAAATATAAAAGAAAAGATTGCCCAGTGTGTAAAGGCAAGGGGTGGTATATAAGCGGAGATGGAATAGCTAAAATTAACTGCCAATATTGTGAACCATAATTATGAGTACTATAAAAAAAATTATATCAGCCAGTGGAATAAATCAAGGAACTACTTCTATTAATTTAAGTGGTAGAAGTTTTCAATATTACGATAGCTCTACTGACACCCCTAATTTGCTTTCAGATGTTAGTGGTGTTACGCAAAGTCGTTTTGATGATACTCAGTATTATAATCAAACAACAAATAAAACAGCAGTAGTGATCAGTTATTCTGATGATAAAACTTTATATTCTGATGATAGTGTCACCTGGCATACTGGTGTTTCGTTACCGTCTTCTGCTACTTGGATAGACGTAACTCAAGGAGCTGGGAAGTTTGTTGCTGTCGCTTACAATAGCGACAAATTAGCAGTAAGACAAACACTTACTTGGTCGGCAGAAACATTGCCTACAAGTGAACAATGGGGATCTATATTTTATAGTAAAGAGAAATTTATTGTTAATGTAAATAATGGAACAAAATATCTTAGTAGTCCTATAGATTTACAAACATGGACTACCGGAACATTACCTTCTAACTCAACTTGGACTAATATGCAATATGGTAAAGATAATTATCTTATTGCTATTGATGGATCTAGTAACTATGCAACATCTTCGGACTTATCTACATGGACAGTTAGAAGTAATAGTAATAGTTTAAGCTATAAACAAGTTAAATTTTTAAATAATAAATTCTTTTTAGTAGCAGAAAGCACCAATAAGTTATTATATTCTGGGGATGGCATCAGCTGGTCTACCTCTACACTTTCTGGTAGTCACTTATGGCGAAATATCGCTCATGGTAAAAATATTTATGTAATAATAGCACAGAATAATAGCAAATATAATACTTCAGAAGACGGAATTACTTGGACTGAAAGAACGTTTCTATCTGCACAATGGAAAGATATTACTTATAAAAATAATAGTTTTAATATTATTGGAGATGGTAGTAGCGTATTACTAACTTCGCCAGACGGGATTACATGGACACAAAGAACTGTACCAGTTAAAAGCTGGGTAGCTATATCATAATAACAAGGAGTAAAAATGCAATTAACATATACAGTAGATAATACAAACTTTTCTGTAAAAGTTTATAATGACGAACAAGAAAAGCCTATTATTTTCCAACCCGATTGGCCAAATGGTACTCCTTGGAGTTCTTTTGCAGAAGCAGAAAATTGGGCACAATTGTGTATAAACTCTATAGAGGATGCTGCTGCTCCATATGCTCCAGCTGGTCCGGGAATTGATCCTGAACCCAAACCTACATGAGTAATTAATGAATAACGGTGAAGATTTAAAAAAACTTGCAGAAAAAGTAGTTGTAGATGGAAATCTATATTTACAAGATTATGGTAATCCTTTAATGATTATTATGATTATTGGTATTATATTAAATTGTATCAGAGTTATACAAGAATGTAATAAAAATAGAATAAAAAATTTGTCGTCAGAAAAGAAAATAGAATTATTTCATACCAACATTAAACGTATTTGTCATCAAAGAAGTTGGTATGCTAGAATGAGAATTAGAAAGTTTATTAGAAGAGAATTAAAATCTGAAGAATACAAAGTTTATAATAAACAAATGACAGATAGTATATTCAATACAGGAGAGCACATCACGGAAGAAGAAATCAAAACCATACTGGAGGCTTTAAATGTTTAGTATAATTACGTGGTGCGTATACGGTATTTTCGTAGGTTCTATAGCTAAAACTATTGTTCCCGGAGAAGAAAACTTCGGTTTCATTAAGACTATAGCTTTAGGAGTTGCTGGGTCGTATACCGGAGGAGCTATATTATATCTACTAGGACAATATAGCGAATTAGAGCCTAGTGGTATTTTCATGGGTGCTGCGGGATCTGTTGTAGCTCTGGTGTGCTATAATAAATTAAATGAAAAAACTTAATGTACTTTTATGGCTTTATGATTTACAGTTAACAAACGAATTTATCTCTTTATTAAGTCCCATTGACGATTTAATTCATTTAGACTTATCATTATGTAAAGACAATGACAATACTGATACTATTAATAAATTTAGTAAATTCTTTTCAAATATAAAAATATCTTTTTATCCAAATTCTGGCTCTGATATTTTATCTTTTTTATCTAGTTTAAATCAGCTTGATGACAATGCTATTTTTTTAAAAATACACTCTAAAGGCAGTAATTGGGGCATATATAATCAATGTCACTGGAGAGCCATACTTCTTGATTCTTTGATTGGATCTAGGAATAAAACGTTAAATAATATCGAATTATTAAAACGTGAAGACAACTCTTTTTTAGCTAATGAGTTTTTTATGCTTAATAATCTAGAGGGATCAAACGAGCTGTATATACAAAAAATTATTGATAAATTTAACTTAAAAACTTATTCTAAATATTTTGCTGCAGGAACTATGTTTTACGGATACAAAAAAAATTTTCGACCTATACTTAAACATCTAGAATATTTCTCTAATGAACTTAAAAAATATAAGGGTAAGGTTGATGACTTAAACGGCCCTACCATGCCTCATTCTCTGGAAAGACTATTTGGATATATACATCCTAAATATATTTATGCTCCAGATGATAAATACGCACTTAAAATCAAAACTAAACATGCGAATAAAATTAACCTATCTACCTCTAGTCCGTTTGTGAATTTAAATATTTTATACAACGATGAATGTTATCTACTGCCAAACGCCAATTATTATGGCAAAGTTATAGAAAGAAAACCTAATAAACTGATAATAAAATGGGTATATCTTGAACAGCCAACAATTAGAACTTACTATAAGATCGCAGATAAAACATTCTCTTCTTAGTCTAGGCTATTCATGGAAAAAACAATATTAATTACCGGTGCTGCTGGTTTTTTTGGATCTCATTTTATAGAAGAAATATTGACTTTTACAGAATGGAAGATCGTAGCTTTGTGCAGAATGAGTTGTATTGGAGACGTAAATAGGATTTTAGACATACCACATATACAAGACTATAAACACAGAATACAATTTGTATATCATGATTTGAAATTTGATATTCCTGAATATCTTTCTACTAAAATAGGCAAAGTAGACTATATAGCACATTTGGCTGCAAATAGTCATGTAGACAGAAGTATCGTGTATCCTAAACAGTTTTTTGAAGATAATGTTATGGGAACAGTTAATTTATTAGACTGGTATCGTAAAACAAACCCTGATGCGATATTTATAAATTATATTACGGATGAAGTATTTGGTCCAGCTCCTATAGATTATGATTACAAAGAAGAAGATAGATGGCGTCCTAGTAATCCTTATAGCGGTAGCAAATGTGGTCAAGCAGCTGCTGGAATATCTTACCATGTAACTTATAGTTTGCCGATTATAACAGTATATACTATGAATATGTTTGGGGAAAGACAGAATAAAGAAAAATTAGTTAGTAAAGCTATATATAATATCCACAATAACAAACCTATACCAATACACGCCAAGCTAGATAGTAACAATCAGATAGAATACGTAGGAGAGAGACATTGGCTCCATGCTTGCAATGCGTCAAACGCTACTTTATTTTTATTTAGATACGGTAAAGCCGGAGAACATTATAATGTAGTAGGTGATTTAAAATTACAGAATGATGAAATTGTTAACCGCATAGGAAAACTAATGAATAAAAAACCTGAATTAGAATATGTAGATTTTCATAAAACTAGACCTGGGCATGACAGGAGATACGCATTAGACGGATCTAAACTGAAGCGCATGGGGTGGGTTCCGCCTTTATCTTTTGAAGACGGGATGAGTCGCACAATCTCGTGGTCTTTACGGGATTTTACAAAAAATGAGTAGTAATGATTTGCCAAAAAATTTTGATTGGAAATACTACATAACAATACATAAAGATTTGGCACATATTCACAGCGAAAAAGAAGCAATAGAACACTGGTTATTCCATGGTTCTAAAGAATCTAGAGATTACTGCGGATTAAATCAATTTTCTTTAATTGTAGCCTGTAAAGACAGAACAGATAATTTAATCAAGGCAATAAATTCTTGGCTAGATACTGATAGGATTAATGAGTATATTATAGTAGATTATAGTTCAGATACTCCTATAACAGAACACTCAGATACAGAACACTTGATAAACCATCCACAGATTAATATAATTAGAGTAGATGGTCAAGAAAAATTTAATTTAGGACAAGCTTATAATATTGCTATAGATTATTGTAAAAATGAAACTATTATTAAAATAGATGCTGATCATTTATGTAAGAACTCTAGTTTTTTAAATTACTGCATAAACCCTTATGTTCAAAGTTTCTACATGCACGGAGATCATGAATTTTCTAATCGTGGACTTTCTGGTTTTTGCATTTTTCCAAAAGCATATAGTGTTTATTATAGAGAAGACTTAAATGGATGGGGTTATGATGATTTAGATTTTTACAAAAGAATAGGAGAACAACCTCATCCATGGAAAGATGGAGAGAAACTAAAAGAAGTTATCTTTTTTGATATAGAAACATATATAGAACACATTGAGCACAATCCTCAACATGACACTACATACAATCAAAACAACAAAAAACTGTGTCTTCAACAACCCTACTTACAGCCACTAAGACAAAACTATAGCCTAAACAATTCTGGTCATATCACTTTTGATCAAAAACAGATAATTGATAGAATATATTGTATTAATCTTAAACATCGGACAGACAGATGGTCGCATGTATCGAGCATAAAAAATATAGAACATTTTGAGGCAATAAACACAACATCTATTGCAAACCAATACAAAACATACGGACTAGAATATGTCCCCGTAGACATAGAAGTAAAAATTTATTTTGAGATACATAAAGGAGCGTATGGCGCTTATTTAAGCCATTATCTATTATGGAAAAAAATAGTTGAAGAGAATCTAGATTATGCTTTAGTTTTAGAAGATGATGTTTTACCAGAATCAGTAAATAAAATGTTAGATAGCAATTTATTAATTAGCGACTATGACTTTATCCAACTATCTAAAAAAATTAGATTTGATTTATATAATAATCCAGTATTTGATGGTGCAGAAAGTTATATTTTATCACAGAAAGGAGCTTTGGCATTATTAGCACTTACAGAATCACCTTTTTTACTTCAGCAACTCGGTGCCAAAAAGTATAACAACACTAATTATTTGGACGTAATTGATTGTTCAAATAACGAATGGTCAACGAAGCCCGCTATAATTTGTCCTGTAGATAAGTTCATAGGGTACGCTTGTCAAACAAGAATGTTAAAATCTTTTTTGTATCCAAGTGTTGACCTAGCTTCCATCGCAGAACAATCCGACATATCCATTAAACATCATAATGCGTGGAACTTTAACCAAAATGAAATTGCACATTACGCAAAATTGCTGTCTTGACATCAGTGCAGTTATTAGATACAATATAACATGGATAGACCAAGCTGGGATGATTATTTTTTAGGAATTGCTAAAGTTGTTGCTCAAAGAAGTCACGACCAACATACAAAGCACGGTTGTGTTATTACTGATTTAGAACATAGAATTTTAGGAGTTGGATACAATGGATTTCCAAAAGGTATGGATGACTCCAAGTTGCCTTTAACAAGACCAGAAAAATATAATTGGATAATTCATGCCGAAAGGAACGCATTATCTAATTGTACCATTAGGCCAGATAGTGGAATTGCGTATGTAACCGGACAATGTTGTAATGATTGTATTATGGCTCTTTGGCAAGAAGGTATTAGTAAAGTAATTATGGCTAATAGTCACGGTACTAAACTATTTGATAAAGAACAACAAATAAAATTTGATCTATTTGTAGAACATACAGGTATAGAAATTATTAAAGTAGATACAAACTTTTCTTGGCTGAAAAATTTTTGTGGTGTATTATGATGATATCAAAACTTGCTTTTTATATAAGCGTTATATTTTTTTTCTCTAACCATTATATGTACGGTAACAATGACATGATAAATAATCATTTTGCCTTAACCGTCATTCTAGGTTTAATTTCGTCAGTAAATAATAGTAATTCTAGGAGATAATATGTCGGCTTTGAACGAACTTCAAAACTATACTTTTGTTAGTAAGTATGCTAGGTGGATAGAATCAGAAAATAGAAGAGAAACATGGAAAGAAGCAGTTGATAGAGTTAAAAATATGATGTATCAACACTATACGGAGCCAGAACTACAAGAAGATATAAATTGGGCATATGATTTAATGTTTAAAAAAAAGGTATTAGGTAGTCAAAGAGCTTTACAATTTGGTGGAGAGCCCATATTAAAAAGACATGCTAAAATCTATAACTGCACCAGCTCTTATTGCGACAGATTAAGATTTTTTCAAGAGTGTTTTTGGTTATTGCTATGTGGTAGCGGAACTGGTTTTTCTGTTCAAAAACACCATATAGCCAAACTGCCTAATCTTTCACATAATAAAAGAGATAAAAGAAAAGGTGTAAAATATATTGTAGAAGATAGTATTGAAGGCTGGGCAGATGCTCTAGGAGCATTATTAAGTTCTTACTTTACTAAATCAGCAGAAGATAAGTTCAAGCCATACAAAGATCATTACATTGTTTTTGACTATAGCAATATTCGACAAAAGGGTGCTATTTTATCATCTGGCGTTGGTAAAGCTCCTGGTTTTGAACCATTACAAAATGGGTTAGAAAAAATTAGAGAATTATTGGAGAAATGCATTGAAAACAAACAGAAAAAACTCAGACCAATTGATGCTTATGATATTATTATGCACTCAAGCGATGCTGTACTATCTGGTGGTGTTCGCAGAAGTGCGTCGTTAGCGTTATTTAGCGCAGACGACGAAGATATGGCTAAGGCTAAAACCGGAAACTGGTATATAGATAATCCACAAAGAGCAAGAAGTAACAATTCCGCCCTTTTGTTAAAGGCAGATACTACATATGAACAATTCAAAGAGCTAATGGAATCAGTTAAAGAATTCGGAGAACCTGGATTTATTTGGAGTGATTCTACAGAAATGACATTTAATCCTTGTGTAGAGGTCGGGATGTGGCCCGTAGACGAGCAAACAGGTAAGTCAGGATGGCAAGGCTGTAATTTATCTACTATTAATTGCTCTTCCGTGGTAGACGAAGAAGACTTTTACGAAAGATGCAAAGCTGCTGCAATCATAGGTACTTTGCAAGCTGGTTTTACAAATTTAGAATATTTAGGTAAAATTACTAATTCTATTTTTGAACGAGAAGCGTTACTCGGAGTTTCTCTTACGGGCATTATGGAAAAACACGATTTAGTTCTAACAGAAAAGGTTCTTAAAAAAGGAGCCAAGATTGCTGTTGAAACAAATAAAGAACTTGCTAAAAAAATTAATATAAATCAAGCAGCAAGAGTTACTTGTTTAAAGCCAGAAGGTACCAGTAGTAGTATGCTAGGAACTAGTTCAGGCATACACCCGCATCATGCCAAAAGATATATTAGGCACGTACAGGCTAATGTATTAGAAGCTCCTTATCAACATTTTAAAAGCTATAATCCACAAGCGTGCGAAAAATCATCTTGGTCAGCTAATGATACTGATGAGGTTGTCAAATTTCCTATCGAGGTTCCTGATGGCTCAAAATTAAAGAATCAATTACCTGCTGTAGAAATGTTAGGTGTTGTTAAAGACGCACAAAAAAATTGGGTTCATTCTGGAAAGAATAGATCCTTATGTACTCAAGATTTTTTAAGTCACAATGTCAGTAATACTGTTACAGTACAGCCTGATGAGTGGGAAGATGTAACAAAATTTATTTATAATAATAGAAAGTTTTTTGCTGGTATTAGTTTAATTCCACAAAGTGGAGATAAAGACTATCCGCAAGCTCCTTTCACTACTGTATATACTAGTAGAGAAATTGTGAAAGAATACGGAGATGCTGGTTTATGGTGTTCTGGATTAATTGAATTAGGACTAAATGCCTTCAATAATAATTTATGGGCTGCATGTGACTATATTACCTTAAGCCAAGAAACAGACAATGACGATGAAAACAAGAAAATATTTGTCTTAAAAATGCATAGATTTGCTAAAAAATATTTTAATGAAGATTTGAAAAGATTAACATATTGTATGAAAGATGTGTACAACTGGAAAATATATTGTGATTTATATAATAGCTTTAGTAAAGTTGACTATACACAATTATTAGAAACAGAGGATAATACTACAGGAATAGAGGAAATTAGTTGTGCTGGAGGCGCTTGTCTAATTTAACTTTATTTCTGAAAGGTTATACATTGAGAAAACGAAAAACTAAAAAGCCTATAGATGCTACAAAAAAACTAGTACCTGACGAAAATGTTCTCGGTTTTAAAAATAAGTTAAAGCCTAGAACTATTAATCAGCGTGACTATATTAGAACCGTAGCCGAAAATACTATTACTTTCTGCCAAGGCGTACCAGGTAGTGGAAAAACACATATCGGTATTGGTATGGCTTTAGAATATTTATTAGACTTTAAAGTAGAAAAAATAGTAATCACGAGACCTGTAGTAGAAGCAGGTGAAAAACTTGGCTATCTACCGGGAACAGCAGAAGAAAAACTACATCCTTATCTGCTGCCTTTATTTGATGAAATTAACTACTTTTTACAAATGCAAAGCTATACTAAATTAAAGGTAGGCAGAAAAATAGAAGTAGTACCACTTGGCTTGATGAGAGGTCGTAGCTTTCATGATGCATTTATTGTTGCGGATGAATGCCAAAATGCTTCTTATGATCAACTTAAAATGTTGTTAACTCGTATCGGCACAGGTAGTAAAATGGTTTTGACAGGAGATACTGCTCAATCTGATCTACAAAGGCCGCAACAAGGCGGTTTCTTAACTTTGATGAAGAGATTGGAAGACATTGATGGTGTCGGCCTAACTTCATTAGAAGCTTCTGATATCGTAAGAAATCCTATTATAGGACAAATTGTTGACAGGTTGGACTATTATGAAAATAACCCATCATAAATGTTTGATCCTTAATGCAGACTATTCGCCCATAGGTATCATAAATTGGCAAAAAGCAATGGTATGGGCGTTTAAGTTTAAACATAATTATAATAATATAGAAATTATAGAATACTATGATAACGATTATATCGTAGGAGCACATTCTAATCATCATATTCCAGCAGTAATAAAAACTAATAAATTTTTTAAAATACATGGAACACATGTAAATTTTTGCAGAAAAAACATATTTATTAGAGATAACTATACGTGTCAATACTGCGGAGTTAAACAATCTGCTGCTATTTTAACTTATGATCATGTTGTACCAAAGTCTAAATGGCAAGATAAGAGTAAATCGGCAACCTGTTGGACAAATATAGTAACAGCATGCGTAAAGTGCAATCTTAAGAAATCTAATAAAACACCAAAACAAGCCGGTATGAGATTAATAACAAAACCTTATGTGCCAAAAAAAAGCAACAAATACTTGCCTGTAGCCTCTCATTTGATTACTATAAAGGAATCGATACCTATACAATGGAATTTATATATTAAAGATTTTATTTGACTTATGCCAACTTATACATATTACTGCAAACAGTGCAACAAATCTTTCGAGCTATTTTCTACAATACGAGAGTATAAAGAAACGGAAGACTGCCCATCCTGCAATGCAACATGTAATAGACATTACGAAGAAGATATGTTAACGTTAAGTAACTCTGTAAAGAAAAGCGATTCGGAACTAAAAACTATCGGAGATTTAGCTAATAGGAATCGTGACAGATTAAGTGCAGACGAAAAAATTGCCCTAAAGACAAAACACAACGAATATAAAGACCAGGAATTAGCTAAAGAATTACCCAAAGGTTTTTCCAGAATGCAAAAGCCTAAACATAAAATTAAATGGACAAAAGAATGAAGCAAGAAGAACAAGAAGCGCTACTGAAACATTTTGAATCTATTCAAAATAATTTTAGTAATCAAGATTACGATACTTTACACCCTAGTATTCAAGACGGTACTCATTCGATGACCGGCTCAAGATACGAAATAGTATTTAATATCAGCGCTAATTTGCTTGTAAATACACCTGATACAAAACAAGAACAAATTGACACTAAGTCCGAAAAAATATATAATCACAATTACTATATTCCAGTGCCAGAAGAAGCTGATAAAGACGAATACATTAATAATCTATTAAATTTTTTCCAAAACAAAATAGCAGAAGCTACTAAGGAAGTTAACAAGGAGATTGAAAATAATGAATAACTTTAGTATTAATCATAAAAAAGATTCCGATACAGTTTTACAAAAAGATATTTTCTATACTGTGAATGGTCTTGAGGACAAATTAGATGAGGATGGTAATTGTGTAGTTATGGAAGAGTCTGACAAAAGAACACTAGCAAAGAAAATTGTCAGGACAGACGGCACACTCAGATATAGCGTGAAGTTAAATGCTCAAAGTAAATTATATAATCCCTTCTCTATTTATGGTAATGAAAAAGAAGAGACTAGTAATTTTTTAGATAGGGTATGTAGAAATAATAATAAGTTTAAAGAAGTTAACCAAAAATCATTTGATCTGTATGTTAAATTTTTAAAAACAAAAAACAATTCACTGTTGTATAATGCAGAAAGAGAGGTTGAATAATGGCTAGACTTACTAAACTCGAAAAGTATTCTATTTGTTGGTTGGGTCACAAAGGATATTCGAATCAACAAATCGTTGAAGAATTGAAACTAACACCATCTCAAGTTAAAAGAACATTGGAAAAAAATACTGAAACTAAAGATACTAACTTAGACGACCCGATAACAACTACACAATCTTCAACTGGACAAATGAATCCTAAAGAAGTGATGATTAGACATACTTCTGAAAAGAAAAACAATTCTGTAGCAATTATGACTAAAGCAGCATCTGAGATTTGTGATGCCGCATCTCAAACGGCAAAATTACGTACAGAAACTCAAAAAGGCATTTTTAGACCCAATGACAAATGAAATACCCTTCAAGATATTCCGGAGATAAATTAGTAACTGCAGCCCAATATATCACAGAATTAATTTGTGAAAAAAAGGCTAAGGTTGATGGTAAAGATTTACATTATAGATTTTGGTTAAATAAGGAATGGGAAAAGTTTTATAGAAGTCAAATAGGTACTGCCAATAAGCTCTTAACAAAGTATGATGCAGTAGTAGTCATCAAGTCTTTAGGAGATAACAGATGCAAGAATACATATTCTTTACGTGCTCCTTTTTTAAAAAACATTTTAGAGGAACATCAAAAAATACATAATAGTAAAACTTATGATTTGACATTAGAAATAGACAGAACGGAAAAAACTAGGTTTAGAAAAAATAAAATTGTTAAGAATACTTTATCAAGGCTAAGGGAAATAGATGATGGGAATTAAAACTTCGGTTACAAAAGATTTCGGTAAAGATATTATTTTATCGGCTAATGCAATTATTGATAGGGACACAGTGACTATCCCCGTAAGCCCGTCTTTAGACATGGTTTTAAATGGAGGTATCCCAGAAGGTAGTTTTGTTATTTTCACTGGACAGCCTAAATGTGGCAAGACTACAACCTCTTTAGATTTCGCCGCCTCCGCACAAAAACCAGAATATCAAGGAGATTTAAAAAACCCTAGACATGTGTACTACCTAAACATAGAAGGTAGATTAAAAAAAAGAGACTTAGAAGGAATACAGGGTTTAGATTTAGATAGATTTGATGTAATAGGATCTCAAGAAGGTAAAATTCTACACGGAGAAGAGTACTTATCTATTGCCGAACGGATTATCAATGAAGAACCAGGTTCTGTAGTTATTATAGATTCTTATTCTGCTTTATGTACCGAAGCAGAAATTACTTCCAGTATGGACAAAATGCAGAGAGCAGATGGAGCAAAGTTATTAGCAAAATTTTGCAGGAAAGTCGCTAATGTAATTCCTGTCAATAAAAATATAGTTATAGGGATTACGCATTTAATGGGAAATCCTGGATACGGTAACGTAGAATGGAAAGAAAAGTCAGGACAAGCCATTGCTTATCAAACAGATATTAAACTTAGAGCTAAATATTTTAAGAAATGGACTACCACTGCTGATGAAGGATCTCAAATTGGACAAGAAGTAGAATGGGAAGTTGTATGTTCTTCTTTAGGTCCGCCCGGAGGAAGTATTAAAAGTTTTATTAGATACGGTCAAGGCATAGATCAACAAATGGAATTATTATCTATTTGTGTAGATTTAGGGCTTGTGTCTAAAGGAGGGGCGTGGTATACTATGAGTGAGGTAAAAGACAAACCTAAGTTTCAAGGTTTAGAAAAAACCAGACAATATTTAGTAGACAATCCAGAAGTTTATAATCTTTTGTGGAATAAAGTGCAAGAAACCATGGGATTATCATGCAAGTAGTAGATTTGAATGGGGGTGTTTCTAAATGGCAGTTAGTAGGAAATATTTCTCATGGTAAAGTAAAAAACAAATCCAGTTTACACTTAGAGGCAAGACAGCTTATTAATGATACTTTTCCAACATTGCAAGTTTTAGAAGAAGTTTCTGTACATATTAGAAGATCTGAAATACTATATTTAGATTTTTATTTACCTTTAACTAAAAAATGTATAGAAGTTCATGGAGAACAACATTATGAATACAGTAGTTTTTTTCACCAAAGTAGACTAGGATTTATCAAACACCAAAAAAGAGATAGAGATAAAAAAGAGTGGTGTGAGATTAACAATATCTCATATATTGCGTTACCTTTTAATAAACAATCTGATTGGGAGACTCTAATACAACAATGAATACAAAACAACAAGTAGAAGAGTGGGATAAAGTACTAGATGAGTACGAAAATAATGTTGGTCTACCAAGCTATAGCCAGGATTCCCTACCTGAACCAGAATTACAAAAATATTTACAAATGAACAGAGATGTATTAGAAAAATTAACTCCCCCAGAATGTTCAGAAATAGCTTATCGTTTAGCTCAATTTTCTTTTCATATCCAAAGGACCTGTAATAGAGAATCAGCAAGATACTATTGGGCTGATGAGACTATTAAAGAGGTTATAGCTGATGATATTAATAACTACAAAGGGTATGGTTACATCGAAAAAGCGTATCAAGCAATTAAGCATAATGATAAGGCATATGCTTTACATAAAATCAGAAGATACGCTAAACAAAGAATGGATAGATTGTCTTATCTATCAAATAGTATAAAAAACTTATCTGATATTTTAATGTCTGTATCTAGAGTAAAGGTGTCATATGGATCTCAATGAACTAAAGAATAATCCTGAACAAGTCGAACAATTAATTTCTATGCTTCAGTCATTAATTTCTGACGATAGTACTGATAAGAAACCAGCTACTGATAAGAAACCAGCTACTAAAAAGAAAACAACTAAGAAGAAAACAACTAAAAAGAAAGCTACCAGAAAAATAAAAGCGTCTACTGAAAGCACGAATAAGTTTGAAGATATGGCAGAATTTAACATGTTTAAATCTGATGTAAAAATAGATCAACAGCTATCTAAAAATCCACCGATAGCTAGAATGAGAGAAGTAGCAGATTATGTTACTGTTAGATGTCGTGTTTGTGGTAAAGAAGAAGACGTAAGTCCTCAATTAATATTCGAGGGTCCTTCAAGATATAAATGTAACAACTGTTCAACTTCCGCAGGTTAAAATGATACTTTCAGATCCTTCCTCAGAACGTGCTGTATTAAGTGGTTTGCTTAAATATGGTGAAGATGCATATATTGATATTGCTGACATCATAAAAGAAGAAACGTTTACAATAGACAGCAATCAATTAATTTTTAGATGTATTAAGAATATCTGTGAAAACGAGAGTCAAAAACACAGTTCTTTAGACATAGCTTCTATATATACATCCGCTCAAGAATTAGATTTAGCAAAATCTCTCTATAAAAAAGATGAAGCACAACACTTAAAAGCTGTGTTTGACTTTCCTGTACATCTAGAAAATGTCAGGAAGTTTGCTGCTAAGATTAAAAAACTAGAAATAGCAAGACTATTACATAAAAAATTAGATCATACTCAAGATAAATTATTAGAATTAAATGGGAGTGAAAGCATATCTTCAATTGTAGGTATCGCTGAAGACGCTATATTTAATTTTGCTTCTACCTTAGATAATGATTCAGATGCATCTCCTAAAGCCGTGTCAGATGGATTAGAATCTTATTTTGAATATTTGCAAGAACAAAAAGTTGATCAAGTAGGCATCTCTACCGGCTTCCCGGTTTACGATCAAGCTATTGGAGGAGGACTTAGAAAAAATACTGTCAACGTAATAGCAGCCAGACCTAAGACAGGAAAAACATTGTTAGCAGATAATATGGGATTTCATATCGCTAATAAATTAAAAATACCAGTATTAAATATGGATACAGAAATGACTAAAGAGGATCATATTCATAGACTGCTAGGCATGATGACGGAGATAGAATTACCTCAAATCGAAACAGGTAAGTTTACAGACTCACCTAGTCAACTTAAAAAATTAGAAGCAGCGGTTAAAGAACTAGAAGAAACACCCTTATTCTATAAAACCATTGCGGGGAAACCTTTTGAAGAACAATTATCAATCATGCGAAGATGGATTGTAAAAGAGGTAGGACTTAATGATGATGGTTCGGCCAAAGATTGTGTTATATTTTATGACTATTTAAAACTTATGGACAGTCAAGGTATGTCACAAGATATGAAAGAGTATCAAGTTTTAGGTTTTATGATGACAGCATTGCATAATTTTGCTGTCAAATATAAAGTTCCAATCGTAGGTTTTATCCAGCTTAATAGAGATGGTATTACTAAAGAGAGTACTGATACTGCTAGTGGTAGCGATAGAATCATTTGGCTTTGTAGTAATTTTACAATTTTTAAAAGAAAGTCAGATGAAGAAATAGCAGAAGATGGAGCAGAAAATGGTAATAGGAAGCTAGTTCCTCTTATTAGTAGACATGGTGGCGGCTTGGATGATAATGATTATATCAACTGTAACATGAAGGGTTGGTGTGCTAAAATCACAGAAGGTAAAACAAAATTAGAAGTTGTAAATAATACTAAATCGGAAAAGGATGGTTTCATTGTTGACGAAAATGAAGAAGAAATATCATTCGTATGATCAATCACAACTAAAACAATTATCAGATATTGCTTGTGATGATATAGAAAATTTATTAGAAGTATTGGACATATCTGAATACAAAATTTGTGATAAAATGGTCACAATGAGTTGTCCTATACATGGAGGCGATAATCCATCAGCGTTAAACTTATACTATGTAGGAGATAATTATAGGGGTAATTGGAAATGTAGAACTCATCAATGTGAAGAAGTTTTTAAAAGTTCTATTATTGGTTTTGTACGAGGTTGTTTATCAAGAAATAATGGATGGGAAAAAGAAGGAGACGATACTGTTTCTTTTAAAGATGCTATAGACTTTATATCTAATTTCACCAAACAAGATTTAGGCAGTTTAAAGGTATCAAAAAAACAAAAAGAAAAAAGTGCTTTTGTCAACAGTATTAGATATATTAAAACTGAACCGGAGGCAAAGAAAAATTGTATATCTAGACCTGCCGTTATAAAAAATCTAGATATTCCTGCTAATTATTTCTTAAATAGAAATTTTAATCAGGAAACACTAATAAAGTACGATGTGGGTGAGTGTAATATTTCTGGCAAACCAATGTACAATAGGGCTGTTGTTCCTATTTATAATTACGATCATACTGAAATGATTGGTTGTAGTGGAAGAACGACATGCGACCAATTACCTAAATGGAAACATAGCGATGGATTTAAAGCAGAAGAAAGTCTCTATGCCTATTGGTATGCTAAAAAGCATATACAAAAAACTGGCGTAGCAGTACTAGTTGAGAGTCCAGGTAACGTCTGGAGGCTAGACGAGGCGGGTGTTTTTAATGCTGTCGCTCTGTACGGGTCTTCTTTAAAAGACAAGCAGAAGATGATTCTAGATACCTCAGGAGCCATGACGGTGATCACCATAATGGATAATGATGAAGCAGGCAGGAAAGCTTCTCAACAAATTTTTAATAAATGTAATAGAACTTATATCTGTAAAGATATTATTATTAATCATTCAGATATTGCCGAAATGACAATAGATGAAATTAATAAACAAATTAAACCTATTATAGAAAGTTATTATATATGATTATTGGTCTTTCGGGTAGAAAGCAGTCTGGTAAAAGTACTGCTGGGAATCTAATTTATTCTTTATATATGGCGCAAACCAATATTGCTGAAAAGGTTTTACTCTCCAGTGATGGAGAAATTATTGTTTCTGATTTACTAGGTAATGAATCTTATGCTGGTAAATTTTTACCATATAGATATGCACATGAATCGGAAGATGTTGTTATAAATGAAGTGTTTAATACATTAGATCCTTTGATACAGATATATAATTTTGCAGATATACTTAAGGGACTATGTATGGATATATTTGATTTTTCTTATAATCAATGCTATGGTACAGACGAGAACAAAAATGAACTTGTAGAAGGTTGTTTTTGGCCATCTACCACACCATCTCATGAGGTAGGACTTGACAAACAAATGACAGCTAGAGAAGTTATGCAATATGTCGGCACTGATATCTTCAGAAATATTAAAAAAGACGTTTGGGTTAAGTCTACTATAAATAAAATTAAAAAACAAAATGCTAAACTATCCATTATTACTGACTGCCGATTTCCTAATGAGGTAGATATCATTAAACAAAATGGCGGTGCGGTTATTCGCTTAACTAGAAGTCCCTTTGATTCTGAACACCTTAGTGAAACTGTTTTAGACAAAGAAAACTATGATTGGGATAATTTCGATTATATAATAGACAACAAAAATACTGATCTATATGCACAATGTGACCAAATTAAAAAAATCACTCTGGAGATACTAAAATTATAATTACATATTTCAGAAGTAGTTCTTACAATACGCATGATATGTGTGAACAACAATACTATATAGAATACGTTTTAGGCTGGAGAGGTGTGTCTGGACAAAAAGCAGATAAAGGAACTATAGTACATAAAGTTTTAGAAATTTTAGCCGTTATTAAACAATGCCAACAAGATGGTATTGATTTTTTTGATGATGACGTAATAGGTAAAGTGCAAACGGATCAATATAACTTAAATAGGATTATAGAAGAAGTTTATAAGTACTACTCTGACAATACTCCTCATCATAAGTGGAAACCGAAAGATTATAAGGATTGTCATAACTGGGTTTACAAAGCCATAGAATTTAATGACGGAATGTTTGACCCAATGAAAAGAAATATTTTATGTCCAGAACAACATTTTGATTTTGAAATAAAAAAGCCTTGGTCTAGATATAAATTTGATACTGTCGATGGTCCACTTGAAGGAAATCTGGCAATGAAGGGTACTATTGACTTGATCACAAAGGTGTCTGACGATACAATAGAAGTGATAGATTGGAAAACAGGCCGTAGATTAGATTGGGCCACAGGTAAAGAAAAAACACAAGAAAAATTAGAGACAGATCCTCAATTAAGAATATATCATTATGCAATAAAGCATTTGTATCCAAAAATAAATAATATTATTTTTTCTATATATTTTATTAATGATGGAGGTCCGTTCTCTGTATGTTTTGATGATAGTGATATTGCTAGTACTGAAGATATGTTAAGAACAAAATTTGAAAGAATTAAGAGTAGTAATAAGCCGCAACTCAATAAGAGTTGGAAATGTACAAAATTGTGCGACTTCGGCAAAACTACTTTTGAAAATACATCGATACAGCCTATTGTAGAATATAGAGATCAACAAATTTGCTCAATTGGTTCACCTATGACTAAGTGCGAGCAAATAAAACACGATATACAATTGTACGGTATTGATACAACAACAGTGTTATATAAGCACCCCGATCATGTTTTTGGAAAGTATAAAGCTCCTGGAAGTACAGAATGAAAAAATATATACCTTTGCATGTGCATTCGCACTACAGTTTATTGGACGGATTAAGTAAGCCTGCTCAAATAGCACAAAGATGTGTTGATATAGGAGTAGAATCGTGTGCTATAACTGATCACGGCACGATATCTGGAGCCGTACAATTTTACCAAGCCATGAAATCTAAAAATATAAAACCTATTTTAGGCTGTGAGATTTATGTTAGTCATCAAGACTCTAATATTAAATCTAAAGAAAATAGTAAATTAAGTCATTTTTTATTACTATCTAAAAATCTGCAAGGGTGGAAAAATTTAATCAAAATCACTTCTGAATCTAATATGGTTGATAACTTTTACAGAAAACCCCGACTAGACTTAGATAAACTACAGGCTTTATTAGATGGTAACATAATAGGTATTTGTGGACATTTAGGTTCTTATCTATCAAATGTTTTAACACAATCAAAAGATACGGTAACTAAAACAGGCATAGAAACTGTCGCTCGACTTAAGGACGTTTTTGGTAAAAATAATTTCTTTTTGGAATCGCAATTAATGGACAGGGAGTATACTCCAGAACAAATAGAACTAACAAACCATATCAGAGACTTATCTAAACTGACTGATACTAAGGTAGTATGCACTCCTGATGCACATTACTGTAAACAAGACGATGCTGTAGATCAAAGAATATTACTTTGCAATAATTTAAAAACGACTCTTATTAACATTAATAAAAAAATGTTAAATAATGAAGATGTTCCTATGAGTTGTTTTTTTAAATCAGATAACTTTCATATATTATCTCCTGAAGAAATTGCAAATTTACATTCTGAAGAAGAGATTGAAAATACACATTATGTAAATAATTTATGTGAATCTTACGATATTTTACATGAACCATTATTGCCAGACTTTAAGTGTCCTGAAGGATTTGATTCAGCAGAATATTTACGAGAACTTTGTCGTAACGGCTGGCGAAAAAAAATAGAGCATAATATACCTAAAGAAGAACATACTAAATATGTTGATAGAATTAAATACGAATTAGATGTACTTCAAGGAGCTGATCTGTCTAGCTATTTTTTAATAGTACGTGATATTGTTGACCATGTTCGTAAACAACAATGGTTGCCAGGACCCGGAAGAGGTAGTGCTGCAGGCTGTCTTGTTTCTTATCTTATAGGTATTACTGCTATAGATCCAATGAAATATAATCTTATTTTTGAAAGATTCTATAATGCTGGCAGAAATACTAAAGGCAGGATATCTATGCCAGATATAGATGTTGATGTACCAATCAATAAAAGAGAAGCGGTTATAAATTATATCAAAGATAAGTATGGCTCTGGAAAAGTTTCACAGATGATTACATATAACACGATGAAAGGAAGAGGGGCGTTAAAGGAAGTATTAAGAGTCTATGGTAATATATCTTTCGATGAGATGAATAAAATTACTAAATTCATACCAGATGAAGCTAAAATTGCAGACCAATTGCAGGAAATGAAAGAAGATACAGGAGAAGCCTCTATTATACGATGGGCTTTAGAAAATAATGTTGACAAATTGAAAGACTGGTGTTATATTAATGATAGTGGTGAACTAGAAGGTCCATTATCTAGAAGATTTGAACAAGCGATACGCTTAGAAGGAACTAAATCTAATCAGTCCAAGCATGCTGCCGGTGTAGTTATAAGTAGTGAGAATTTGACATCTGTATGCCCTATGATATATGACGCAAAGAACAAGCAGACTATTGCGGGTATGGAGATGCAAGATTTAGAAAGCTTGGGCGTAATTAAATTTGATATTTTGGGCGTGGCTATGCTAGATAAAGTTATGAATATATCTCAAACATTAAAAAACGGAGAATAGAAATGCAAAAACCTTTTAGTGCTTTAACTGTTAACGAAGAATTTACAATGAATGGTTCGAAATATAAAAAAATAGAACCCGTTAAAATTAGTTGTTGTCAAGCAGTTAATTGTCAAAATGTAGAAAATACGTCAAATAGGACTTTCGTGCAACCTAGTACAATAGTAGAGAAGGTGGATGGCTAATTATCATAAAATCTGTGTCTTTGATTTCGAGACAGATGGTACAAATCCTGAGTGCTGCAGCCCTGTGCAAATAGCGGCACTCATGATTGATCCTAAAAAACTAGAAGTTATACCAGACTCTGAATTTAATATATCATTAAAACCTGACTCTTTAGAACAAGACTCAAAATATGATTATTCTGACAGCGATGTGTTAGATTTTCATGCTAAAGTCAGAGGATGTGCTGCATCTGATATCTTAGATGATTGGAAAGGTTTCCAAAAACAAGAACATGGATGGAAAATGTTTGTTTCTTATCTTGAAATGTATCACTTAAGAACTCAAAAAAAATCTTGTTTCACAGCGCCTCTTGCTGCGGGATACAACATCAACAGGTTTGATTTACCTATAGTTGAGAGATTAAGTAAGAAATACAACAATGTCAATAAAAATAAAAACTCTAGTTTATTCTATCCTCGTGATGTACTAGATTTAATGAATATGATTTTTTATTGGTTTGAAAACGATGATTCTCTTAAAAGTTATTCTATGGATAATCTGAGAGATTATTTAGGCATCAGTAAAGAAGGCGCACACGATGCCTTGAAAGATGTAAGAGACACTGCAGAAGTATTGATTAGATTCATGAGACTGCATAGAAGTATTGCGGCTAAAGTTAAATTTAAAGGATCTTTTGTGCATGACTGAATTTTACAAATTTGAATGTGGATGTAAATTTCCTATTTTGAAAAAAAATAAAGAATTTATTAGTGTTGATTTTGATGCTAATATAGAAAATATTTCTCTCGACTGTCAAAAAACTTGGGATTTAATATCAGAAGGTAATACTAAAGGTTGTTTTCAGTTAGAGTCTAGATTAGGCCAATCAATAGCTAAAAAACTTAAGCCTACAAATATAGAACAACTCGCAGCCTTAATTAGTATTTTAAGACCAGGATGTTTAGAAGCCTACAGGGATGGTAAGAGTGTTACCAATCATTATATAGATAAAAAGAATGGCTTAGAGTCTGTTGATTACTATCATGATTCTCTGATTGATATTTTAAATAAAACATACGGAGAAATGATATACCAGGAACAAGCCATGAGAATTACACAACAAATCGCTGGCTTTGATCTACAAGAAGCAGACATGCTCAGGAAAGCTATCGGTAAAAAGAAGCCCGAAGAAATGGCAAAAGTTAAAACTAAATTCATAGAAGGCTGCAAGCAACTAGACATAGTCAACGAAGAACAAGCAGCAGAAATTTTTACTTGGATTGAAAAAAGTCAAAGGTATTCTTTTAATAAAAGTCATGCTGTTTCTTATGCTATGAATGCATATCTTTCAGCATATTCTAAAGCGCACTTTCCTAAGATATTTTTTGCATCGTATTTAAGATTCGCCAAGGATAAAATTGATCCACAGCAAGAAATTAAAGAATTGACTAGGAATGCAATTGAGATGGATATTTCCGTCTCTATTCCAGACATCAGAAATCTAAACAAGCATTTTGTATTAAATGACAAAAAAATATACTTTGGTCTGACTGATGTTAAAGGTGTCGGAGAGTCTGTTTATAACAAAATTTTAACACTTATACAGGAAAATAATTTAGACTTACAATCAATGAATTGGGTACAGATAGTGTCTAAAATACTACTTAAGATTAATTCCACAGCATCTAAGGCTCTAATTAGTTGCGGAGCATTAGATTTTCTCAAAAAGAATAGAACTGAAATGCTATTTGAATATGACATTTGTTCTAGTCTTACAAAAAAAGAGTTAGAGTATTTTATCGAATATACTAAAGATGAATCTAATCTTGTTAAACTACTACAATCTGTATACAATACTAAAAGAGTTAATAAAAACAGAAAAGAAACCATTACTAATTTAATTGCTACTATTCATAAACCACCATATTCTTTGATTGATAAAATAGAGTGGTTGTCAGATTCAGAAAACTCTTTACTTGGAGTAGCAATCACATGCTCAAAATTAGACACATACGATATAGGTATGGCCAATACAAACTGTAAGGATTTCAAAACTTGCCTGTCTGACAAAAATATTATTTTAGCAGCAGAGATATCTAATGTTAATGTAACCAAAACCAAAAAAGGTAAAACCCCCGGTTTGGAGATGTGCTTTGTTAGCGGCGAAGATCAATATGGTATGTTAGATTCTATAATAATGTTTCCAAATCAATATGCTAAATATAAAGAGCATTTGTATAGCGGAAATGTATTAATCTTCATAGGAAATAGGAGTAAAGCTAAAGATTCTTTAATAGTAGATAAATGTTTTACTCCTTCAGCTTGACTACCGGAGTGGTTGAGCATATAATAGTTATTGTTTGATATTACTTTTTTAAGGAGTTTTTGTATGAATATTACGTTGCTAAGAGGTAATTTAGTTAGAGATCCCGAACTCAGAGTTGTAAATCCATCTGGTAAGCAGACTTCTGTAGTTAATTTTACTATTGCTGTATCTAGGGAATATGTAAAGAATAACGGAGAAAAGGACAAGATTACATCTTTCATTAATTGCGAAGCATGGGACACTGGTGCGGAGATTATTGCTGAATCATTCAAAAAGGGCGACTTAGCGATGGTAGAAGGTTCCCTAAGAAACGATTCTTGGGAAAAGGATGGTGTCAAGCACAGTACATTGAAAGTAAGAGTAAATAATTTCTCAAAGATTACTAAGCTTAGTAGTAAGAGAAATAGCCAGCAACAAGACAGTAAAACAGAAGAACCTGTTGCGTTTTAATTTAATTATGCTAACCTAAACGGGGGCGTAATGCCCCCCTCTTTTTTATGTCGCAAAAAAATAAACTAAAAATTTTAATGTGTTCTGAAGCTAGTTTTTTAAATTCTGGTTTCGGTACATACGCCAAAGAAGTTTTGTCTAGATTGCACGCCACGGATAAATATACGATTGCAGAATTTGCTTCTTACGGAACAGTTAATCATCCTAGCGATTCAAAAATAGATTGGATATATTATGCAAATGCTGTTGCTGCTAGCGATCCCAGGCATCAGGAATATAACAGTCGGCCAGACAATCAATTTGGTAGATGGCGATTTGAAAAAGTTTTGCTTGATTTTAAACCAGATATAGTTATAGATGTGCGTGACTATTGGATGTCTTCATATCAACAATATAGTCCTCTGCGTAAATTTTTCCATTGGGTGCTTATGCCTACGGTTGATTCAGAACCGCAACAAGAACCTTGGCTTGACACATTTATAAATGCTGATGCTGTATTTACATATTCTGATTGGGGTGCTGACGTATTAAAAAAGCAAACATCTAATCGTATCAATTATATAGATACCACATCTCCCGGTGTGCATCTAGAAACTTTTAATATTAAAGACAATAAATTAGAGATTAAAGAAAAATTTGGACTACCTGCGGACTCAATTATTATAGGGTCTGTTATGAGAAATCAGAAAAGAAAATTAATACCAGAATTAATTGTTTCTTTTAGAAAGCTATTAGATAATCTATACAAAAGCGATAGTCCTTACAAAGATAAAACATATTTATATCTACATACAAGCTATCCTGACATGGGATGGGATTTACCTGAATTAATTAGACAAAACAGAATTGCTAATCGTGTTCTGTTTACTTATAGGTGTCAAAACTGCAAAGCAATTCATGCTTCAACATTTGCAGGACCAACAAATAGATGTAAGAAATGTTTAAATATGTCATGCATGTTTCCCTCTGTGTCAGAAGGTATCACTCAATCGGAATTAGCAGAAATATATAATTGTTTCGATATGTATGTACAATATGCTATATGTGAAGGCTTTGGAATGCCTCAAGTAGAAGCTAGTGCTTGCGGAATACCTGTTATCACTGTTAACTATAGTGCTATGTGTGATGTTGTAAAAAAAATAGAAGCTATGCCTGTAGAACCTAAATCTTACTTTACAGAACTAGAAACAAAAGCTATTAGAGTTTATCCCGACAACGATCAACTTGTTAATCATATAGAAGAATTTTTAAAACTTAGTGATAAAAAGAAACAAGAAAAAAGACAGAAAACCAGAACCCTTACCGAAAAAAATTACAGTTGGGATGATACGGCAAAAAAATGGGAAAAATATTTTGATAAATTAGATAACGAAGGGTATAGAGCAAATTGGCAAACAGCAAGCCATGTTATACCTGAAATTGGTAAGATTAATCTAAATGAAATAGATAAGAGTAAACATTTTGACGTTATGGTTAACATGTGCCAAAAAGCTTTGCAAGACTTAGATTTAATTGGTAGTTATCATATGCTAGATATGTTATGTCATGCTGATTATGGTTTTGTATTACAAGGTATGAGTCCAAGGCGAGTTGAGGGTATGGAGGATATGCTGGCGTATTTAAATAATTTTATAAAAAATAATAACTTGGCTGAAAATGTTAGAGATAAAAATCTACCTATAAACGAAGACTTTATTTCGTATGCAAAAATAAAAAACGAGACAAAATGAAATCACTTTTTCTAGGACCTTATAGACACAAAAATCTAATAGGATATTTATCTAGTATATACTTAGACAATATTCAATCGAGTAGTCAAGAATTATCTTCTAGGTTTATACCTATTTTAGATAATGTTCCTTTAAACACAGAACAATTTCATACAGAACAAACAGACTCTACTTCTTACGATAGAATAATTCAACATCTACCTGTAAACCATTTAGGTATATCTCCTCATATAAAAAAGAATATAGCTATACCTGTTTTAAACAACAAAAGATTAGACAGCAATGAAAAAGAAAAATTGGGTCATTTTGATGAAATTTGGGTTGACAATAATTATGCTTTTCAAGTTATCTCTGAAATTCCAGGTGTAAATACTAAATTTATTAGACCTGAGTTTAAAAATAAAAGCAAATATTTTTCGCAAAACAAAGAGGACTTGAGCTTTTGGAGTTTTTTTCAAAAATTTTATTTTATCGGAGAATACATAGCAAATCAAGATTTAATAAATCATCTTGTTATTGATTTCTTTAAATGGAAACAGGCAAATAACGACTGGTGCTTAGTACTTTACTTGCCAAATATCGTAGAACAGCATAAACAAGAATTATCAGAATATATTGTAAAAATCGCTAAAACCTCTCAATATGTGGGACAAAATATACCCATTATTATTATTGATGACGAATGTAATTATCATAATATATCTAAAATTCATAATACGTGTGATGTGCTTTTAAATGTTAACGAAGTATTTAACTCAATTAATTATTGGTATGCTAAATCGATGTCTAAAAAAATCGTAGATTTTAAAGACTGTATAATTACAACAAACTTTTTTAGAAATAACTATTTAAGTTTAGATGGGTTTGACTGTACTAACAATACCATCACGAAATCTAATCACAATAAAGGCGACCAATTTTCTCAAAGTTTAAAAATATCTGAGTTATAACCAATGTTAACAAGCAATAAAACTATATTTAAATTAACAACAAATAAACTTTATACTAAATATTACAATCATGATACATTTTTTGATATTGTTATAAAAGAAACTGATTTACCTATTTTTGATATATCTTTAGATCAGACAGCTATACCATTTGGTTGTACTTTATATAACAATCCGTTTAAATATATAGAAAATAAAAAATATGGTACAGACAATATTATATTTTGTCATCGAAATAATTGGATTAAAAATATTAAAAAAGAAGATCAGGTATTGATGGTGTCTCAACTGAGCCAAAATTATAAAATTACATTTAATCCAAAAATTTTCAGTATTTTCCAAAAAGATGGCGTTACCAACTATATCAAATACGGAGTACCTGCACCAACAATTAAATCAAATAAAGATAAAGATATTCTAGTTATAAATACCAATAAATCATCAACAATGTCATTAGTATATGAACAATTAAAAAATATCTTTCCTAATGTAGATTTATTACAAGAAACAAATATCTCATACAGTCAATTGTGCAATCAACTATATCCATACAGAATCGTCGTAAGTGAAGGAATAGATATTAATGAAATCGTAGCAAATATATGTGGATGTTACGTTATTAGTACAGGAGATGCATATGAAGGTTCTATAGGTTCATTTAATAATGAAGATATGGATAGTTTAATTTCTCAACTACAAGAGAAAATAAATTCTTATAGTGAAATTAGCAACGAAAATATAGCAAATCTGTTGAATATATATAACTATAACCAGTTCGCCCTCAACTTAAACATATTTTTTAAAAACCTAACCCAAAAGATTTAATTATGCATAGATCTCTTAACTTAAGTACTGATGATCCTGACTCATTATTGTCGAATATAGAGAATACTAATATTAATAATATTAATGAAATTGTTAATTTTTCAGTAGACACAATCAACTGTCAGATATTAGAATATATAATACCTCAGCATTTAGATCAAGTGCTTAATGCTATATTTTCTAAAATACGAAAAGAAGGTATACTAACTTTAAAATTTAAAAACTTCAAAGAGATATCTAAACAATACTGGAATTATAGAATTTCAGATACAGAATATTTACAATACATACATAATACACAAAGTATTATTAGTATAGATAAAATTGTATCATGTTTGGATCCTACGTTACAAATAACGAATATTGAATACGCAAATTATAATATACTCATGGTAATACAGAGGGTAGAAAATTAATGAAGAGTACATCCTGTGAAAAATGCATTTTTAGTAAACAATCTTTTAAAGATAAAAACTGTAAATTTGATATTATAAATACTATTAAAGATAGTAAAAATATTTCTATAAAAAACGAATATAATTATATAGAAAACTATGAATGTCAATATGCTTTAGATAAAAATTTTTATGAAGAAAACATAAAAAATAAAATAGATGAAGCTGCACTTATGGAACACATATTCGCAAATAGGTCTATTAGATATTGGTTAATTATTAATTGTTCCGATGAAAAGAATATTGATAAGTTATGCGACACAATTAATTCTTTTGATATATTGCCTGGAAAAATCTCTTTTTTTAGTAAAAATTTAGATACAAACAAATTAAATAATTTTACGAAAGTAATACAATCAAAAATCACTAAAAGCAAGTGGACAGTACACCACGTAGTAGACGAAGATGATTTTGAAAATATAGTATATGCTACTTCTAATCTAATCAAAGATTCAGAAAACCTATCATATTTCTTAGTGCTAGAGGACCAATCGCTTTTATCTCAAAACGTTAACTCAGACTCTATTACATTATTAAATCATATAACTAATATCTTACAGCCCGAGGATTGCAATGCGTTACAACAACAAAATAAAGAAGGTATAGATACATTATTTATGGCACTAGGATCATATAAAAATTTAACCAAGAGATATAGTCAGTCCATTATAACTTGTATAAAAACTGTACCAGATTTTACTATGTGCTATTATGATTGACGCTATTATAAATATTTCTGAAATTACCAAAGGAATGAAAAGTGTAGGAGCTAAGGCTCTATTAAAGATTAATAACACATCTATTATAGAGCATCAAATCAATCAGTTAAAATCTATAAATAGAAATATTAAAATAAATATTATTACGGGTTTCGAACATGAAAAAATTAAAAAAACTTTATCAAAATATAGAAATATAAATATAATTTATAATCAACAATATGAAACCACCAATCAAAGCATGGGGTTAAAATTACTTTTTGAAAATAAAAAAAACATAGAAAAATTATTTTGGTTATCTAGTGGAGTTCTGTTCAAGCCTAAGTCTATAAATAATACAAGTACTAAAAAACAATCAAAAATTTTCTTATTAGATAAGCCTAAAAACAATTTCAATTTAGGATGCAGTAATACCGAAGCAATAGAATACATATTTTATGATTTACCTTATGTGTGGTCTGAATGTTTATTTTTAAATGAAGAAGCAACAATTAAATTGCGGAGCATGTTGGGGTCTTATAATATCAATCAAATGTTTTTTTTTGAATTAGTAAATGAATTAATTTCAAATAATATTACATTACAACACGAAAAAATAGCTAAAAGCAAAGTAATCAAAATTAATACTGTAAAGGATCTACCTAAAATTAAAAGATTTATATGAATATATTAATACAAGAAAATAGTTTAAATAAATTCACCAATAACTTAGCCTTACTAAAGAACGAGCATAATATTCATTCTTTAGATATTAATAATAGGCTATATGGTATACACGATAAATTGAATATAAATTTTGCTGTATTTACTATGTCTATGATGAGTAAAGAAATTATGCAATATATTATTGAATTTTCAAATCATATAAAGATAGTCATATATCATGATAAATTAAATTTAGATTTCATAAAGGCATATAGTAAGCATTGTGTTCATTTAGTTGAAGAAGAAAATATAGATAAATGTAGTACAATACCAAATTTATTAAATGAGCAAATATTTATTCCAAACGTGCCCAAAAACAACAAACACAAAATTATAACTTTTTTAAATGAACAAAAACGAATACCAGAATCTCTACTACCATTTCTACATCCAGCACCTGAACAAGGTATAAAAATTAAAATATTCAACTCCCCATTTGTGCAACATGTGCAGAATTTGGGTATGTTGCGTGAAAAACAAAAAAATACAATACTTAATAATAGTGAATATTTTATAGCCTGTGATAATAAATATATTATTGAAGCATTATATCTAGGATGCAAAGTACTAACCTTAGATGAATTAAAAACACTAAAGCCTAAGCAATATACAAAAATTCCAGAATATACCACATATAACAATTATTTGAAGGTACTTTTAAATGCATAATACTAAGAACGATATAGGTTTTATATTACCTAAATTAGAACACAATCCTTTATGCGATAATATTATTGGATGTATTCATCAATTTGTCAATAATCATCCAAATAATCAATATATTATATTTAATAGTTATAATAATAGATACGATATGAATCGCATACCTGTTTTACATTTATCAGACTCTAAATTCTTTCATGGTAATTTAATTTTATTTGATCTGATGTCAGTAGTACTAACTAAAAATTTCCCTAATATTCATCAAAGATTTGTCTACTTACAAGAAATTCCTTGGCAAGAAAAACCTGAAGCGTATTACGAAAGTTTTGAGAATGTATTAGAACAAAATAAACTAAAATTTATAGCGAAAAATCAACATATATATGATATATATAGCATATGTTGGAAAGATCCAGTATGTATTTCAGAGGAGTTTAAATATGAAACAATCAAAAAAATCCTATAAAGAACTATCTAAACAAGAAAAGTTAAATTTAATAAAAGATTTATATATTAATAAAAAACAAAGTTTTGCAGAAATTGCTAAACAATATAATACGTATGCTAATAAAATTAGAAGAGATGCTACATCCTTGGGTATTGAAGTTAGAAATAAATCACAAGCACAAAAAAACGCCTTAAAACAAGGTAAACATAAACATCCTACAAAAGGCACGAAAAGGTCAGAGGAAACTAAAAATAAAATTGGTAAAACAGTGATGCAAGCTTGGGAAGATGCAGATGATGCTGAAAGAGAAAAAAGAAGAGAAAGAAGTAAAGAAATTTGGAATAGCATGCCCGACAGTAAAAAACAGAATATGATTAGAGCTGCTAATATAGCAGTTAGAGAGAGTAGTAAGGAAGGTTCTAAATTAGAAAAACATATCTTAAAAGAATTATTAAGTGATGGATATAAGGTAGAGTTTCATAAAGAGCAAAGTCTAGTAACAACCAAATTGCAAATTGACCTGTTTTTGCCTACTATGAATATAGCTATAGAAGTAGATGGCCCTTCCCACTTTTTACCCGTTTGGGGGCAAGAAGTATTACAAAGAAATATCACCTATGATAATAAAAAGACAGGGCTTATACTGGGTAAAGGATTGAAACTTATTAGAATTAAACAGGAAAAGGATTTTTCGAACGCTAGAGCTAATTTAATATGTGAGAAATTATCTGAATTACTTACAGAAATTAAAAAAGGTCAAAAAACTAACAACCATTTTACAATAGAGGACTAAATGAGTAAGGCACAAAAAGAATCTATCCCAACAATCAACGATATAACTTGGACAGACCACGTTTTGGAATTATTGTCTGATGATGAAAAAATTAAAGGAAACCCTACTACTGATGGCCTAAGAAGAGTATTTGAAATAGCTTTAGATTGTACTATTATCGGATCAACATCTAAAATTTGTCAATCTCCTGAGCCTGAAAATGGAAACAGAGCTACGGTAGTGCATTCTCTGGGCTATGTATTAAATGACAAGTCTCTGGACGATACGATTAAAACAAGGACCGTAGACGGGTCAGCAGACGTATACTGGGGCAATTGTGACAAAATTTTTAGGAATCATCCTGTTGCTGTAGCTGAAACCAGAGCGGAAGGCAGGGCTCTACGTAGAGCACTAAGACTCAGAAAGGTTGTTGCAGCAGAAGAAATTGCTGAAGAGGTGGAGGATCTTGATGGAAATACCGTTAATAAAATTACAAATAATCAAATAAATTTCATTGACGTAATGAGTAAAAGACTTAATATAAATGTGACTAAGTTGTTATCAGAACAAAATCTGGATACTAATATTTATACTGTCTCTCATTCAGACGCTGTAGGTATTATTAGACAGCTTTCTAAATATCAACAAGATATGTCATCTATTTCAGAAAATATTACAGGCTACAACAACGAATGGAAATAAATTATGAAATTAAAATTTAAACCTAATGATAAATTAGAATTTGAGTTAGAAGGAGCTGGACAAAAGGAAATTTTTAAAGAACTTGCAATGGTTCAAGAAATTTTCTCTGAAAAAAAGTGTGGAGTCTGTGGATCTGAAAATATTAAATTTGTAGTAAGAGTAGTAGACGACAACGAATATTATGAATTAAGATGTATGGATTGTGGAGCCGTTCTTTCATACGGACAACACAAAAAGGGTGGAACCCTATTTCCGAAGAGAAAAGATGCTGACGGAAAATATCTGCCAAATAATGGTTGGTATAAATGGACGGGAAATAAATAGTTTTAATTCTCGTATTCGTACGGTATCCATTGCCAAAACTCATGAGCTTCTAAAGAAGACTGTTTGTGTTCTATGCCATCAATACTGGAATAAAAACACCTATATGTCATTTCGTTCATAAGTCTATAAAAATCTGGTAAAGCAGTATGAGAGTAATCGTCACCTCTTACTGCTAACCAGTATACTTCATTATAGTATATGTTCATTCTGTCCTTGACTACACCTACTTGTTGTCTAGGAACCCCATTCTCGTCAGGATAATATTTATCATGATAGTAATCGATATGTTTCAATTTTCTAGGTATTCGTAAGAATTTTACATTAATACTCATTATATCACTTAAGTCTATAGTATTCATAACTCTGTCGCCTATAGAGCTTTGATCTCCAAAAATACCATCATTACGCAGTTTTATTTTTGGTGGTTTTGCAATATAATATTTTTCTTTAACGTCTACCCGCTTATATCTTAAATTTTTATTACCGTCATCTGGCATCATAAAAGTTTTATGGAATATTCTTTCTCTCCATTTAGAAGTATCTCCTAACTCCTCCTTTGCTACATCTGTTAGGCTAGCATTAGTTCCACCTTTTGTTATCTCTGGGTTGCTAAATGTAAAAATTGTACCATTTTGACCATAAAACACATCCGGCAAACTAGGCATAGTTCTAAAATCTGGAGTAGATTCAACATCAAAATTATTTACCATCCCAAAGTTATCACCACCACCACCACCATAAGCATCAATAACGTTATATTCTGTACTTACCCATACTCTAGTAGAGTTAACGATATCTTGAGAACAACCTTGCTTAGGATCTATATTAACTAAATAACAATTATCGTTAGTTGTTTGATAAATTATATTATCTATAATGCCTTCATCTGTCTGGTCTAAAACAAGCTCGTAATAAGCTGAATCTCTTGTAGCATTTAGAGGGGTTTCCATCGCTTCCAAAATCATATTTCTTTCTCTATATAATTCATATAGTTTTTGTTTAGTCAGTTTTTTATAGCATTCGGTTCCTGGAGATAATAAGCAACTATCTGGATCATCAGGTAAATTATTTAAATGCTGAGTAACATCATTAATAGTTCCAAAATCCATAACTTCATCGTGCTTGTCGGTATTTCCAATAGAACTAGCTTGCATCAAACTGCCATTAGTACCAGTTAAAGCTGTTAGTCTATTTCGTAACAAAGATTTATTATTGCTACTACAGTACATAGGCGTAACTTTTTCATAAACTCCATTTATCGTAAAAGTGCCAAGACAATCACCTTGATTATTAAAAGAATCTCTACCTCTAGCGTACATAAAACTACTACCATATTCTGCTACGTTTCTAAATTCAGGAGTGGTTTGAAATTTATAAGTGTCATATTTTTGTTCTAATAAATCCAAATTTTCAGCATCTGTAGGTATTGCATCTGCAATAGAAGTAGCATATAAAATTTTATTAGATTCATTAAATCCATAACCAAAAGCTTTATTTACTGTTAAACTTCCGTCTATTCCAGAGCCCACGCTATATGCAGATGTCTCATTGTCGTATGTAATAGGCTGTCCACTTGCAGTAATGTTATTTGGAGTACTATGTTGTACATTATCAAATAGGTCATATATTGTTTCTAGTTGATTGGTACTATAATTTTCAGACAAAATACGTTTTTTAACCAAAGGAGAGGAACTGCCATAATTACCTGGTGCAGTAGTAGAGAATGTAATTTCGGGATTGCTAGCATCTATATAACCGTTTTCTAAATCTAAACCCCAATGACTAATTGGTTTTTGTATAGATCCAACAGTCGGTTTTCTGTCATATAGTAAATATAATTTATCTGAACTATTATCACTCATAAACATTTTATCAAAAGACGATATGTCGGCACCACTAGGTACAGAAAATAACGTATACCAAGTATTATCTATATTATATAAATTTTTGTTAAGAATGCTAGTTTCTGACAAAGGATTTGCATCAGGGTCATTTTTATATTCATCTGCTATATCGTCATTAAATAAGCAGATATCATCACCCTCCTCAAATAAATCATAAGGTACTCTACTGCGTACTAAAATATGTTGATTGGACCCTCCATCATTTTCATTAAGAATCCTATTCTTCTCCTCAGATCCTATTTCAGGAAAAGATGTAATGTTACCTCTATCAATATTTCCGTCTTCAGCAATTTTTAATCCGTCCACACCGCTGGTAGTTTGTTTATCTGCTTTCAGGTGCTCTATATCATTTTTAGTAATTCTAGTAAAAGGTTCATCTACAATCTCATAATCAAAAGACGAGAAGGCCCTAGTATATTTAGGCGTAAGTCGCATAAAATGATGCTGTTTCTTTTTCAAAATAGGCAGGTTCTTATATTTATAAATACTAGCCTCTGTTTTGTACCAAATTTTAGGTTCTTTAGTAGATTTATCAAATGTACTCACAGGAGAATTTGAATAAGAGTCTTCTGGATCCAGCCCAGAAGTAGTGAAAGAAATAATAGCTTTAGCTGGCCCTCCAAAAACTCTATTATTATATATTGAACTATACAAAAAATCTGCGATACCTTCGTATTGTCTGACTTGTCTTAAATTTCCAAAATAATTAAAGATAGCCTGATATCCTATATTAGCCATAACTTGCCCTACAGCCATGCCAGCAAACAAACCACCTAGTCCAGCAAAAGCAAAACCTGCTATAGAGGCAGAAGCAGCGACTAGATATACAATCGCTTCGCTAGGGAATCTAATAGGCCACATATGTGGATTATCTATTGAATCTGAACCAGGAATAATACATCTAGAAATATCATCTAAATATGTATAAGGAGCATTAACATTTACAGCAGGTATTAAGGATTTACTAGGGGTGTCTAATTTAAATGTATATCCTCCAAAAGACGCAGGTTTAGTGTAATCTACCATACCCAAAGCATCTCCTTGTTCTGGAGTTTTTTGTGGTTGAGTGTGTAAGATTAGATCCCAGGCACATAAAGAACCATAAATATCTGTAGAACCAGCAGATACTTCTGAACTTAAAAACCCAGTAGTAATTTCATTATCTTTTAAAGTGTCATATATTCTCATATTGTCAGGCTCATCAGCAACAGCTATATTTAAAGTAAAAGTTGTTGTACTAGAAGCCTCTAGAGGACTTGCACCTCCTTCAACTACTGGAGGTTCAAATAGTTGTAACCCTTGAAATTTTGATAATGAAGCATTAGTATATTCTCGACCTTCTAAATCTAATCGGGTTCTGTGTTGCTGCGATTGAAAATCATTTTTTAGTGGCACTGACGTAGTAGGTCTAACTTTATTATTATTTTGAACAGCGTCTATTGGGTATTCTGCTGGAAATTTCGGAGTAACATTTATTGTTTCATCTTCGTCATTTTGAGAAAGATTAATTTTTTTTGATTCACTAGTGCTAACCGTGATGTCAATAAGAGGATTGTCATTTTCATCAAGCGCAATTCCACCGGGTTCAGTGCCGTCTTCTATAAATCCAGTATTAGCTACCGTAGATTCCTGATTATATAAAGTATGTAATCTATTTTTCACAGGTGCGTCATCAGAAAATACAACACTAAAATTATATGTATTTGCTTCTATTGTATCTTTATATGTCAAGTAAAGTCTAAGATTATCTCTAGTTGTATGTACATTATTATTAATTAAATCCGTATCATTCTTTGCTCTTTCCAGTGCTGAACCAGCTAATGCACCTGTAGGAATAGACTGACAAGATTCATCTGGATGAAAACGGTCTCCTCGAATTGGGCATTGAGGTGGTTTCTTACCAGCAAATGAATCAGCACCATTGATTCTTTGCTTATCTCTTGCAGAGGGGTTTACGTCCAACCATATAATTAAATCTTTAGGATTAACATAATTTAAAAATTTCAGCCTAACTTCCAGATCATTGATAGAAGATTTTGCTATTTCTCCACCTTGTTGTATTATTAATTTATTTGTTTCTACAGTAGGAAATCTAGGTGCTCCTCTAACGGCGGCTACGTAATTTATAGTAGGAGTTTGACACATTGAGCTTAAATTTACTTGTTCTTCAAAACTACCCTCTAAACCATACTCGTCACCATTAATAAACCTACCCATACCGGCATAACCTCTGCTTAAATGTCTATATCCATAATCGTCATCATGATCATTTAATTCTTTTTTTTCTTCAGCATTTCTCAACCTTATACCTGCTGCTGGATCGGATACCTCTATAGGTTCTTTTTGTATGTCTATATCAACACTCAACTTAATTGCACTAGAAAATACTTTAGGTGTAATTTTTAAACCTCCTGTAACATAGTTGGTATTTAAATCAACCATTCCTAAACCTGTAAAAGTTCTAGTGGTTCTACCCCCAGGATTAAATTTTAAAAATGGCGAGTATAAGCCCGTAGGATTAACTATAATACCTTGGTCAGGTTCAAAACAAACTTTTTTGCAGTTAAATATATGTCCAGCAGTATAATCCTTTTGATAAAAAACTAAAGGAACGTCATCTTTATTAGAAGTCAATCTCTTCTGTTTATTGATATGAGTATTTGCAGTAAAATCGTAACCTTTAGTACTAACCTGATTACCGCTCTGCCATATTCCTGAAATATTTGCAACAGCTGAAGTTAAAACTGGATTATTTTTTGACATAGAATTAGCTTGACCAAAAGCCGGTGAATGTTGAGGTAGTCTTCTACCCGAAATTAAAGAAGGATTCCATCCTCCGTAAGCTGGTGTTTCTGGAAAATACGCATTACCCACAGTAGGATAATCGAATGTTTCTTGACTAGTTTCTTTCAATATTCCGAGCGTAGGATCTATTCCGAATTTTTTAAGAGTAATTCCTCCATCAGGAGCATATCTAGCTTCCAAGAAACTTTGAGCACTATCTCCTATTTTGGTACTAGACAAAGTACGTCTTTCAAAAAAAGATTGACAATTATCGCAGTTAGAACTATTACTATAAGCAGAACTAGCTGTTCTACCGTATGAAAGCGTATAAGATTTTAATTTTATGGTTGTTGCTGCTGGTAAATATTTGATACTTAAAGGATTGTTGTTGTTGTTAGCAACAGCATCTGCTTGATAATTAAATGCATATTTTTCATCACCAGATAAATTATCAAAATCTTGATCATAACCAGCTTTTAAAACAGATATTTGCATATCAGTAGTAATAGGCCAGAACAAACCTCCATAAGTTGGTTTGCCTTTTTCATTATTTCCTATAGTTTGTCCTATTCCTATGCTAACTAAATTAGGACACGATGCTTTTAAGTCGTCTGGTATCAATTTAGAAATTCTTGCTTCTCGTAGTTCTGCATCTACAGCACCATAATAAATTATTTTTTCTTGATATAATGTACCAAATGGAGTAGATACAGTACAAGATACTACATACCTACCCTGTTTTGTCATAAAAACTGTAGGAGCTGTTTCATTTGAAGTAGTAAACTTTTTGGCTTGGTCTCCAATTATTTTACTTTTACTAAAATCAGAAAATCTTGCGCAACCTTCGGGTGGAACTGATTGCACTTCCCATACAAATGTAGAATATATTCCGTCAATTGTTGTTTCTGCGACTCCTTCTATCGCTATTGAACTCTCTCCTTGTTCTGTTCTTTGATCTGGACCAATACTAAACTGATACGGAATAGGTTTTTGACGCATAATATCAGCGGTAGGTAGTGTTTTTATCTCTTCTCCATGTTTCAATTCTATGAAAGAAGCTGTGTTTGATAATTTAGTTTTTACAGCAACTGTACCGAATTGTATTTCTTGATTATTAAATATGAATCCAGTTTGTGATTTATTACATTCATTACTAATATTTTGTGAAATAAATATATTTGGATTATCTAAAACTCTATTGTATCTAACATTAGTATTATTAGTAATTTTAACATACGGCTGATACTTAGATACTAACTTGTCGAATAGATCACGTTTAGTTGTAATCAAATTATTGTTTAAGGTTTTATTAAACAGATTACCGTATGGATTTAATTTCTCTACATTTTTAAATATTTTTACTAGCGCATTATTTAATAAACCGAATTGGCTTGTCTTGTCGTTTCTTAAATCTGCATAATCTTGAGATATTGGTAAAAGATCTGGATTACTAATTTCATCTATTAAAAAGTTTTCAGGTATATCTAAAAGTAAAGGACTAGTAGCTAAAGCTTGTGCTATTCTTTTAATACTTCTTAAGTATACTAAATCTAGTTGTTCATGTAATTGAGGCTTTTTGTCATAAGCAGTTAATAGATTATATATACGATTATATGTAGAATGTAAAGTGGGAGAAATATAGTTTTTGACACCCGCTTCTCTATGTTTATAGTCTTTATATGTAAAAAAATCACCATCAGGTATCCATAACTCAATAGGATTACCTGCTTCGTCGTCGAGCAAATTATCTTTCAATCTGTCTACTAAAAAAAATTTATTTTCACCTATTTGCTCTAAGGTTTTTCTAGCAGAACCATAATTAAACTTAAAACTGCCAGTATCATTTTCTAGTTTAGAGTCATCTACACTGACATCAACTAAAAAATCTTCAGAACCATCGCTAACTTTTATAAAATGTCCTCCTCCAACATGCCTAACTCTAGATCTGTTAGGAAACGTTTCCAATGGGCCGGAAGCTTCAGGGGCTTTTCTAGCCCAACATAAAATTCCGTAACATGCTGTTCCTGGAAATAGTTTATTAGTTGTATTTAAAAACCAGTCTATACTCATTACAGGATCAGGAGCGACTGTAAAATTTTTAAATTGAGGAGTAAAATTAATACAATTTTCTATGCCAAGTCTAGGTTTTTTTAAAGAATTAAAATTTTCTATAACTTTATTGGTTACAGACGAATTTGTAGCATTTACAAAAACAGGCTTCCAGTATTTGTCAACTGGTCCTATAATATTTTTTAATGTAGATATACCAATATCAACCTTCTTACCACCAGAATTATCTGTAGTATTTAACTCTGTATTGCTGGTATATTCAATATGTAAATTACCACCATACTCTATTAGTCTATATGAACTGATATCGTCAAACAAAGATCCATTAAATATTTGACAATTAGATTTATCCTTAAACATAATTCTTTAATTTGCGGCAGTTAAAGTCCACCTACCTCCTATAAAAGTAAACATCGCAGTTTGTCCTTGGCTAACATTGAAATTTAATTTACTATTATCATAATCAACTACATATGTTGGTATTTGTCTGCTAGTTCTACCTTGTACATAAGTTAGTTCTAATCGAGCTTTTTTTGTATCTATAATAGTGCCTGTGGTCATCATGGTAGGTTTGCTGACAGGTTCATAGAATCCTGATTCTCTGTCATACCTACATAACAACTTAGTTCCTCTTGGTGCTGTAAATCCTGATCTATCTTTAACATACACCAATCTTCGAAACCCGGTCTCTAATTCATCTGTGTCTAAACCACTATATTCAACATCGTCTAAGAAACCTCTTGTAGGATAAGTTTCTACAAAATTATCATCTTCTGTAATTAAGTCTTGTTCTAAAGTAACATATACCATTTTATACGTTGTTCCACTACTACCACTACTAGTCACCCAAATTTTTCTAGAAGCATCCCATCTAAGATCTATAGGACCCACAGGCCAAAGTTCAGGATGTTCGGCCCAATTTAAGTAAAATTCTTTTAATTTAGTCTTTTTACTCCATTTACCATTTTCATATTTTTGAGTCTTACTGATAATACTACCCAAGTCCTTACCATCTTCGCCAGTAATATAATACAGAGTCTCGTCTTCTAAATTGTCTTCAATAGTAACCTTGTATACTTCAGTCTCATCCGTGATACCACCTTGTTCTCCAACACCATTACTAGTTTTTGTGTAAGCAGGCTCACCTGTACTATCGGTAGAATATGTGTCACCAGTTTTTAGAGTTTTATATTTTACAGTATTGGTTGCTGTTTCTTTTAGAATTTTAAATCTAGCGGGATTGCCACGATCATCTACTTCATAAGGTTCATCAGCAGCATTAGGAATAGGATAGCCTTGTGTATCATATCCCCATCCATGCATCACTATTGGTCCACGCAAACCAAAAAATCTTTGGTTCATTTCTGGTGCAGTATAGTCGACTTCTCCATTCCCAGTTCTTTGCAAATCTTGCAACATTTGATCATATTGTGCATAATCGAGATTGTAATATTTTTGAGCATTTTTATCTAAGTTATCTTTAATTCTTAAATTACGGCTAGTAGACAATCTATAGGTATTATTACCTGGATCTACTGATCCTCTACCTACAATTTCTATACAATGCTTTAATCTATCTTTATATGTTCTAGATACACCTGCTTTATCTTTCAAATCTCCATGAGCTTCTTCTGGGTGCTCACCTGTATAATTTTGATGATTAGCATTTTTAAATTCTCCCTGAGAAACAACAATAGGATTTAAAGTAACTAAATTAATAGGAATATCAACACCTGATGAACCTCCGCTGTCTCCACCAGAGTCTTGAGCTGGAGCGGAAGCTGTTGCAACAACTCCACCGCTATTATTGAATGTAAGTAAAGTTTCTAAGTCTGTTTGATCTGTAACTATATATGGAGGTAATACATCTAAAGAAATACCTCCACCACCTTGGCTGGTTGTGCTAGATTTTAAAGAAGCATTTAATTTTTCATTCTTACTAACGCATTTATCACAATAAACTGTTTTAGTTGCACTGCTAGTGTTACCGGGATTTTCTGTATCATATACTGTTATTTGGACATTTCTATTTTTAGTACCATTACAGAAAGGACAGGTTGGAGTATCATACTTACTGAAATTAAATGTAGAATTATGTAAAGTAGGATAAAAAGATACCGGAGACAATAGGCCGTCTAAACTCATAACAGATTTTAATCCATACTGAGCATTCATTTCAGCAGCAGCATCTTTCTGTTCATAAAGACCAACCTGAGTTTTCATTCTGGAATGATAATGAAGATTTTGTACACTGGTATCGGCCGTCAATGTTGTCGTGTCTTCTGTGTCTTCTTGATCTTTATCTGTAGCATTATCATCTACAGCCTTTCTCCCAGGAGTTTTCCATGCTGTTGCAGCATAATCCTGACTATTCAGTGGTCCAGGATTACTTTGAAGAGTATTGTTCTCATTAGAACTCATAGTGTCAGGATTTCTGATAGGATCAATAAACGGTTCAGATCGACCTACCAAAACTAATCCTGGACTCCATCCGTGTAGCTGTGTTTTAAAATCTTTGCTACTAAAAGTTGTACTATCTAATCTAGAGTCGTCGAGTGTTTTAAGTTGTTGTTTTCTAGAATTGTCTAACTTTCTATTTACTTCGCTGATTAACTTATAATTTTTAATATTTAACTTAAATGCTTTTCTAAATTTTTCATTTTCTATTTTATTAAATAAGCCTAAAGCTCTTGTATAAGTTCTGAACGAATAAGTTGTAGTTATTCCTCCTTGTCCAAAAGATGTAGAGATATTAGTTACAATTGGACCTGAAGATAAAGCGTTAGTAGAAATTAGTTTAACAACTTCAAAAGTGTTATTGACTGCATTACTAGATCTACTAAAATCAGCTATAGACTCTAATTGATTTAATATTGTAGGATCAGTTTCTGATGTTTGTGCGCTGTAAAAACTTGAACCCAATCCATCAGTAATTTTAACATCTGTATAGTTAAAGGTATCTGTAGAAACCTGATAAATTATTTTTCCTACATTATTATAATTAAAAGGATTAGCTAAATTAAATATTGGAAGTCCCGGTATTTGAACTTGTGCCGTTTCAATTACTGGTTGAAATTGAACTTTAGTAGCTAGTGTGTTTAAAGCTACTTTGTCTAAGTTACAAACTCCACCATAGTTCCAAGGAACTAAATCTTCTTGATATTCTATATCTATATCGGTTATCCAATTAGATATTACATTGGCATCATTACTTCTATCTGTTAATGCTATGTTATTGGTACAATCAGGGCTTATATCGTTGGTTTGAAGTATAGCTGATCCTATGGGTAATGTAAAAGAAGGATCATTAACATAGTCTAAATATGGATAATTTACCCAAGGTCCATATACATATTGATTAGATTTTATAGGTATACCAGCAAATATAGGATGTGCCGCTTTAGGAGATATTTCTACTTTCTGAGATGCAGAGTTTGATTTTTTGGCATACAAACCTGCAGCAAAATCTTCCCAATTACCAGCCCCTGGTATCTTTACCATAGGTTGAACCTGACTTAATAATCCATAAACCCAATCGTAATCTGGATTTTGTGATGTTCTTAAGTGTACAGCAATATCTTCTATGGCGCTATTAGCAGCAACAGTTCTATTAGGATCTTGATTATATTTACTAGAAGAATGCGTTAAGTTAATACCCGGTGCGTCAATAAGCACTTTAGGAAATTCGAATGCATGAGGTTTTAGGTAATATATTTGTTCGTCAATAGACGAATTTACATAAAGTTTTTTCCTAGTTCCAACTGGATTACCAAAAGCATCTACTCCTACAGCAGGAGTGCCAAGCGTTGCAGGATTTTGATCGTTAATACTCCTAGTAGAAAGCAAGCTTGTATCAGTAGAAATTGAATTTGCTAATATAAAATTTGATTTATCTAATGTGCTAATATCTAAAAGAGGAAAACGAAAATCTGTACTATTACAGTCAAGATTGGCTTGTTCTAATAAGGTAATATAGCTATCATAGTCCCAAGCAGGATTACTCCATTCACCTTTTTTATATGTAGCAGCTCGTTGTTGCAGTCCTTCACAAACATTTTTTCTTATAAAATCAAAATAATCATTGTTATTATATCCAAGCAATGGTTGAATCTTACCTTGCTCATTCACTAAATTTAACCATTTACTACCACCTACAGCAATGGTATCGTCGATAAAATTACCATATTCTTCCCAAGCGCCATCATTAGTTGGCTCGTAGTTATATTTTGTCTCAGTAGCTCCATCAAAAACAAAAACTGCTCCTTGACTAGTATCTAAAGATTTACCTGTCCATACACGTTCTTTGTAAGATTCTAAATATGGCATACTTACCATATATTTTTTACCATAATATTTGCCAAGACCAGCTACAAATTTATGTAAGACTTGCAGATCTTTTAAGGCATCTTCAGAAATATTATTTTCTGATTCTTGTATATCGGCAGCAAAAAAACTAGGTCTAGGTCCATGTGCATCTATAGCAGCTGCTGTTCCTCTATTATCCCAATACCATCTGACTTTTTCTTCAGCAATACGATTAGCATCAGCACTTTGTGCTCCATTAGCGATTAGACTATTAGCTATACGTAATTTGTAAGCTCGTCTAACCATTTCAATCAAGTCTGTTTTATAATATTTCGATAAACTATATACTAAAAAACTATCAAAACTTGTAATAGCAGCACGAATTTCAGATTCTGTAATTATCAAATAGTCTTCTGAATTACTTGCTCCTGTAGAATTAAAGCAACTTGAACCAGCGTCTTCGTTTAAACCAAAAGTAACAGTGACTTCTTCTCCAGGCTTGTATCCACGACCATTAGCTTGTACAGAAAGTCTGCCTCCACTTACACTAACTCTAGGATTACTCTGGCCAGAACCCCCACTTATATTTACTGATGGAGTTCCATTTATATTTTGTCCACTATTACTCATAGTTACGCTTAAGGCACCATCGTCATTAACCACAGCTCTAGCGCTTGGCATACCTTGTCCTACTGATGCTGCACATCTACTAGAGTTATTGTATGTTTGATCATAAATTGGAGATAGTGCAACATTAGTTTGAGGTAATTCTGGTAATCTAACCACTACTACGATCTGACCTGTCCAAGTATCAAGCCAAACAGGACGAATTTTTTGATTCTCCCCTAAGCCTGCATCTGCTTCTTCTTCTTGAACAAAACCAAGAAATGGACATATGGTATCTAAATGCAGAGGAAACCATCTGTCTGTAGCTGTCATAGTTCCATGAGTCAATAATGATGTAGGGTGGTAATTTCCACGAGGTCTGTCTGTATCGCCACCAGATAATATGTCTCCATCGCCAGACAAAGTATCTAACTCATTAAAGGGGTATTGTATCTCATCTTCATCATCTAAAATTTCTGAGTATGCTGTAGAATTTAATAACTGATTTCTTGTTGTAAGGAAATTAGGAAATTTAACTTTACCATGACTGTAATCATTCTTGTCTCCTGGATTGGCAACAGTACCTTGTGTTACATAATTTATAAACTCACCTGTTTTACTATCAAAAATAAAATTAGCTTGAGTATAACCTAGTCTATAGCTTTTAGTTTGATATAATCTTTGTTGCGGTCCACCAATAAGCATAGATCGTGTATTAGATTCATTTTTTTCTTTTCCTATTGTATTAGCAGTAATAGCATAATTATTACATTCAAAAGTTTTGATCGTGTTTTCTATTTGGTTAGTAGTTGGCTGAGATAGTCTAGAAATAGTTTTTACTTTAATAACAAATTTTTCAACACTGTCATATATAGGTACGCAATCAATGAAGATATCTACGCCTGTTTCTTCTGCTATACTATTAATTAAATCCATAATAGTCACAACAGGACCTTTTATTCTAAGGTCTGCATAAGGTACAGATAATTCTGATAAATCTAATAAAAATTCTGGATATCCACTAGAACCTAAAGGTATAAAACCATGCTGAGAAAAAGAAGGAAAAGAGTTGTTATTACTAGCGCTACCGGTAACGCTTCCGTCACTACCAGTTGATATATCGCTTTGAAAATCTAGGATAGGAGCTTTAGTTATAATTCTACCGAATTGATTAAAAGCTCTTTTAGGAGCGTAATTAGATTGAGGTTGCCAATCTAAGAAATCAGCAGCATTTTGGGTACAAGTCATAGCACTTAATGCTGATAATATTTGTCCAGCCTGCATACCTTCTTCTGTATTTCTTGCTCCACCAAAAAATCCAGGTTGTAGAGATTCTACAAAACCATACACATTAAATACATTATGTAAAGCTCCGGTATTGACTCCTCCTACATAATCAACACCGGTAGAGCCTAAGTAATTTTTAGGAGATCCATAGCTTGAACTAGTTTTTCTACTAAATAAAGAACCTATGTATTTATCTACAATAACATAACAAGAATTTAAAATAGATGACATTCCATCTATAGTCACCGTATAATTTTTACCGCCTTGATCTAAATTTCTTTTCCAAGACTGTACCACTCCTAAAAAGCTAAAATCATTCATTTTAAAGTGTACAGGAGCGCCAATAATATCATACTGAAATTGTGTGCCAACACTATTAGAATCAGCACCATCTAATCCGATTCTAGTTTTTCTACCAAAAAAACCTGGATCAGATTTAAGCCAATATTGTGATTGACAACGAGAAGCTCCATTAAAAGAATAATAAACTTTTCCTGGTATCATTCTCTCTGTAATGTTATGAATAGTTTTATTATAAGCAGTGCCATCTGATATAACGTAACAAGAGTCTCCACTACAAGTATCATAATGGCCAGCGCTATGAGTAGAGCTAGCAAATTGATTTTTGTTGATAGGACATACAGTTTCATCTTCTACAAGATTAACAGTTAATTGAGAAGGTTGAGATCCCCATCCAATACTATTCGTGAAACTTGTTACACTGGCACCCAAAAACATAGTTTGGGCTACTATCTTATCTTCATTTGTACAAGGCTGTGTGGGCATGATTAATCCTAATTATCTAGATGTTCTCTAGTGTTACTACAGGCTTGATAGAGCCATGTAACAGTCTTACTGAATCTTCCTTGACTAGCATTCCATGTTTCGTCATCTCTTTTAATATACACCTGACCTGAATCATCCTCTACATTCGTTCTTTGATCAAAATTACCAAAAAAAGTAGTAGGTCTATCTCCATACGGCTGTAATCCTTCAAATAATATCTCTATACTGTTGTATAGTTCACCTTCATGATATAATGGACATTTATTACTAGTTCTTACCACTCCGTCTATACTGCTAGGGGGTACAACTGCAATTTCAAGCGTTGCTGTTTGTTCCGTACTAGTTCTCGAGCCTAAATTTTGTATCACAGGACCTAATCTTCTGCCCAATACAAAAGCTTCAGCAACAACATCAGCAGGACCTTTAACATCAACACTTAAGTTTTCACTCAAAACACCACTTAAAAAACTAAATCTATTATTGTATTGATAATCATAACGAATAACACCCAATCTCACATCATGAGTTTCGCTTGTAGAAACTGGAATAACGTTTAATGGATGTTCTTTAGCATATATAGGATTGCGACCATTAGAATTATTAGTCGGCTGGTAATAGTCTACGACTCTTTCATTACTACCTAAGAAAGCAGAAGCTCTACGATACATATATGGTTTAATATCTTCGATCCAGCCTGATTTAGCTATACCATATCTATCAGCACTTAATTCGACATCACTAATTGAACCATCTGATGTTATAGGGCCTGTAGAGGCATCACTCGTGCTGCCATTAGCTATAGTTAAATTTATACCAGGATCGGCCGCACCACTTACATAAGTAGAACCACTAGTCATAGAAGTTAAACTAGATAGATTAGAAACTTTCAGTCCTCTAATTTCACCAGCAACAGTTACACTTTTTATATGATTTGCATCAGTAGATGTTTCTACTTGATACTCCTCTAAGTAACTAACAGAACTTGGCATTGCTAACCAAGTATCATTGATACTATATGATCCAGCATTGATACTGAAATTGACTGTTCGTAAATGATTATATAAAAATGTTCCTTTATCAAACTGATCGACAGACGATGTAGTTGATGATAATGCAGGTAATACCGTACTGTCATTAAGGAAAGCAGTACTTGCCCTAGATTCCACCCAATCTTTAGCATTTAGATATGCTGAATAGGTAGCAGAATTACCCGTTCCTGTGGGGACACCATTAGCAGTAATGGTTCTATTTATTTTAAATCTAGGTATCTGTGTAACAGTAACCGAATTACTGCCTCCAAAATCACCTCCTCCTAATCCTTGACCTGGTTGAGGGGCAGTAGGAGTTGGAGCTGTAGGTCCTAAATTAGGATTATGAGTTTCCGATGAGGTTATTGTAACTGGTTCAGAAGTGTTAACAAATTGATAATCCTCTAAAGGTTCAATAGACCATGAGTCATCAGAAGTTTTTATATATCCACTACCAGTATTCTTTATAGGAATATCTATGTATTGTAATTTTGCTGAAAAACCTGCTGTCTGAATCCAGTTGTCCTGGGTTTTAGTGAAATCTAAATTTTGTAAACGAACACCACTTATTGTATATATAGATACATTATCACATTTAACATCTAGTACATTATTATAGCTACTATGATCACTCCATGGAGAACTGAACAATTCTTCTAGATTACTTATGGCTCCCATAATGTTTGTGAGTCCAGTTCCCGGAGGACTAAGACCAGTATCAACACCATTTCTGACAATATTACCCTCTAAAACAATATTGACAGTAGTACTGTTTAACGTACCATTTTCGTCAACGTTAGAAACTCTATTAAAATTTATAAAAGGAGTAGCACCAGTTATTTTGTGTATACCGCTACCATTATAAATAATCTCAACAGGTTTATTAGGTTCTTCGGTCGTTAATGCTTGATAATTATTAAGTTGCGTACTAGGTAATTCATAAGGCATTTATATAACCTCTCCAATTAAAGAATCTGAATGAGGTAAAGAATATATATTCGCTGTATTTAATTTGATAGCCATATAATGATCAGGTCCAGAGGAAAGACTAGAGATATTTAAATCATTGCTAATCAATTGTAAACCAGCTTTTACGTAAACTCCATCATAGCTAACAGGAGTTAAGAAATACAAACGAGTATCAAAACCAACATATAAAGCAGATCTAAAAGTATTATTAGTGTGCGTCTGAGAAGATACTCTAAATCCTTGTATTCCCTCTAAAGAGTCATTATGTATAATAGGAGTAGGAGTTTCTATAGTTTTTAAAGCACCTGTTGAATCATAAAAAGTTCCCCACATATATAAGCTGTAATCTTTTAATATAACAATATTTAAATCGTTACCAGTACTAAAATATCTAGCTCTTTGAGGTAACAGCACATTTCCAACATTTAATGGATCTCCATCAGCTCTACCTAAAATATGTTGTGTTCCTGATGTTGGATTAGTAGTGTCTTGTACACCACCCCAACTATATAGTGTGCCAGAAGTATTTATAGCATAACAAGCATTCGTATCAGCATTAGTATATATGTGAGCAGCTTCACTAATTCCAGAAACAATAGCTGCTTGATGATGTACAGCAGTATCTTGTATACTGTTATTTCCTAATTGACCAACATTATTTCTACCCCAAGCATAAACATTAGCATCTGCACCTATAGCTAAAGAATGAAAATCGCCAGCCTCAATTTCTGCACCAACAAAATGTACACCTCCAGTAACAGCAACTTGTGTAAATGTTCCAGTTTGTGCAGTATGACCTGTCGATCCATAGTTAAAATCATTAGAAAAACCATAAACTGCACCTGTTGTACCTACAACTAAACTGTGGTGTGTATTAGTAGCAATTCTACTCCATGTTGTAGAATCAGCAATATCTACTGTTAATTTTGTAATATTTTTAACAATAGTCCCTGACTGACTTAATGTATCCTCATTGGTGCCCATATAATATATGTCGCCGTTATGTAAAACCAAATTATGATCTCTACCACTTTTAATAATTGTAGTGGCATTAGCGTCAGATATTTTAAATGGATATCGGCCAATTGCATTGTCGCTATTTATACCTAGTTGGCCAGCAGTATTACTACCCCAAGAATAAACTCCGTCTATTGATATATTGGTTGGTGTGACAATTGGCGTCGGAGTAGGTGTAACTGCGGGTTCTGTTAAAGCAGGAGTATCGTCATCTACACATCTTCTAACAGATAATATATCATTATTTGCATTTCCTAAGTCGCTAGAGAAAAAACTATCGGGTGACATCCATTAAACTCCTTATGATTTAACTAACAGGTAGGATCACATGTAATAGTTAAACTGTCCATAGAACTTATATTTGTGTCATCATGTGTAACACTAATTGTTATAATACCCATTTCATTTTGTTCTAAATTTGTAGACATAATAGTATTAATTCTATTACTATTAGTAGTTTCACTGCCAAAATATACAGTACCTTGATTAGGTACAAAATTTATTTTAGAATTAGTTGAACTAATATTGTAAGTATATTTATCGCCAGGATATACATTTTGCACAGTTGCTGATAGTGATGTGGTACCTTTACAACAAGTCTCAATAAGATCTTTTTTATTTGTACTACTAGATAACGAAGTAGTTCCAGCGTTAGCCCATTGAGGATTAGGATATTTATATGTTGGTAAGCAACCATTACAATAATATATAAAATTTTCGCTACTAATTGTTTCATTATCACAACTAACGTCAGTTAGGTTTATGGATAATGCAGTATGCATTAGTTTATCTGTTAATTGTTTTTCTAAATTGGTTCCATAATTATAGGAGGTATAGCCTATAAGTCCTGCCGTGCCTTCTGGACATAATTTAGTACTATCACAAAAAAGTATTTTATGGTTTACACTATATGTAGTACTTGAAGCAACAAAACTACCTTGAGTAGGAGTTATTATAGTGGGCCAAGTAGAGCCACGATTAGTAAAATTATAATTGTAAGTTCTACCTATTGTAAGATTAGTAAACGAGAAACTAAAATCATGACTATTAGCGCCAGTATATAATGTTCTATTAGCTGGTCTATTAATTGTCGGTCTGTTTAGGCAATTGTTACAATAAACAGTGAATTTTTCACTATTAAAAACTTTACTTTCGTATACATTAGAATCTGTACTTTTAATCTGTACCTGTACACATCTATAAATATTAGACTTATCAGAACAGGACATGCTTCCATAAGACAAGTATCCTGGTAATGTTTCAGGACAAGCATTAGCAGAAGAACAAAAATGTAATTTATGAGGTATCTTGTAATGGTTAGTAGTAGCAGTAAAAATTCCAGACATAGGAGTAATTATCTGAGCTGGCCAATTACCTCCATCGTCTAAAACATTGTATTGATAAGTTGATCCAGGATTTAGATTACTGAGATTTGTTTCGAATTCTGTATGGTCATTATTTGCGCCATTTAAACGAACAATGCTACTATTTCCATCTTTAAGTTGTACAGCAATACCCGTAGGGAAACCTCCGGTAGCTTCTACTAAAATAGGAGTTTCATTTCTAATCGATCCATCAGTTACTCTAGTTAATTGCAAGCCTACATTAGTAAAAATACTATTATGAGATGTTCCAACATTATTTGTAAAATTATAATCTAATACGTTAGGATCAGTAGGAGGGCATACTCCCGTATAATTACAAAAAGCTATATTTGTACTAAGAGTAGTATCTGTTGATTGTGCAGTAAAAGTTCCTGAGTTAGGAGTAGCAACGGCTGGCCAGTTACCTCCTAAACCAGTAATTATATAGCTATAGTCTTGTCTTCTACTTAAGTTTTTTAATTCGAATTGAACGTTTTGATTATATGACATGTTTTATGCGCCTTTTATAGACAATCTTGACAATAAACAGTAAATGGATTACTCACAGCTGCTTCTGTTCCGTCTTCAGAACTAACAACTAGTTCTACGGTAGTAAATAAATTAGATAAATCTGGACCAGAAGCAAGGTCATATGACAAAGCACCATTTTCTGGACAAAGACCTGTACTTAAACAGAAATTAATACTACTATTTAATATAGTGTCTGGATTTAAAGAAGATAATGATCCTGACATTGGAGTAGATAATCTAGCTGGCCAATTACCTTCTAAAGATCTGTATTCGTATATATATTTCTTTTTAGTTTCTATATTTTGAACATTAGCTTTGTATGCAAAAAATCTATTATCTCCAGATACAGGAGCTAGATTTTCAACAATGTTACCGCTCGACCCACTCGTACCGCTCAAAGCAGTATACTGTTGTGTAGCAGTGTCAGTGCTTGTGGCAGTCGTAGAATTTATTGAACCCAAAACACCGATATCTGGAAGCTGTACACTTAAACGAGGAATACAATCTTTACACCTTATAGTAATATTATCTCCTTTAACTGAATCTACGGCATTAGATCGAGGAGTGATTTCTAAATTAACTACAGCATATAAATTATTAGAACTAATATCGGCACAGTCTAAACTATTAATGGCTATATTTGTTTGATCTCCACAAGTACCGGTACTTTTGATAAAGTGAACAACAGAACCTAATTCTAATGGTGTCTCTGTTTGTGATGGTTTAATTACGCCAGAGATAGGAGATATACTTACAGGCCAGTTTGCTGCATCACAATTAATCACATAATCATAATCTTCAAAAGGTTGTAATCCATCAACTTTAAATTTTAAATAAGCATAATTATTTGTAGTTAGTACAGCACCATCATCATTGATACTGTCAAATGTATCTGTCAATGTTGTTTTAATTTGTGGTAATATAGGTTGATTTCTATATCCTGCTAATATATTGCCATTAATAGGTAAATTTAAAGGTAAAGCCGCTTCATCTCTAGTAATAAAATAATAAGATCTTCTAGGGTCTAATTGTGTTAGCGTAGATTCAGGATTTGGCATATATCTTGTTCCACTAAACACTGTCCAAAATAAAGGTATGTTACCTTCAGAATCTTGACTACCATAAATAGTACTTATATTTTCTATAAATCTATTATAATCAGCAGTTTTTCTAGGATCGTCCGTAAAAGGAGATTCTCCCTGTAAAGGTAAAGCCTGAGATCCCGGATAATGTGTTAAAAAGTTGGCCGTATTTATTCTCATAATTTATTCCATATTACTAAAGTGCTATATAATCATATACACCGATTGTTTTAACTAGTGCTACTAGGTGTTGGGGTCGAAGTTAAAGTAGGAGTAGGAGTTGGTAAATCGCCAGTAGTAGGTTTGTTAAAGTCTACGCTTATCCAATCAGCATTAGTTACAGATCTTTGTGTCCAGGTAGTACCGTCACTAGAAGTTAATACGACAGTACCTTGACCTACCACAACAAATAAACCTTGATCGTAAATAATTTTGTTCCACATACCAGCTAAAATAGTAGATTCAGACCAACTTGTGCCATCTGTAGAAGTTGCAAAATGAGAATCGTTATTTGGGACTACAACATACTTACCATCACCATAAGCAATTGATTTCCACGTCCTACTACTTGGTAAAGTATTAGTAGTCCAACTAGTACCGTTAGTCGATTCCAGTATTTTGTCTGTATTTGATGCAACCGCAATAAATTTATTACCACCATAAATAACGTCTTTATAATTTAATGAGTCGCTAAAGGTTCTTGAGGTCCAAGTAGATAGATCACTTGAAGTTTCATAATTATTAGTATTAGACGCTACAACAACATAAATACTATTTCCATAAGCAGAAGACAACCAATTTTCGTTATTTCCTAATGTGGCAGATGCCCATGAATACCCGTTGGTAGAAGTTAAAGCAGTCGTGCCATCTCCTACTACTAAAAATTTATTTTGAAAATAATTTATATGTTTCCAGAAACCTGTCGTACCTAAATCGAATTCATACCAAGTGGTTCCGTTGTAAGATTTAGCTCCGTACCTGGAATTATATGCTACTGCTATAAACTTATTAACACCATATACAATATCTACCCAGAGTCTATTAGCAGGAAGATTTAAATCGGTCCAGGATGCCGCATTACTTGACCTCATGACATCATTACTATTATAGGCTATAGCAGCATATGAAGGATTTGTGTTGGAGGTTAAACTAGGAGTAATAGTTTGAGTGGGTGTAAATGTAGGAGTAATCGATGGCGTTATAGTGTTTGTAGGAGTCATAGTAGGCGTAGGAGTATGACTAGCTGTAACAGATGGAGTTACGGTAGGAGAAGCAGTAATCGAAGGTGTAACAGTAGGAGAAGCCGTAACAGACGGAGTCATAGTTTGTGTAGCTGTTATAGATGGGGTTACGGTATTTGTAGGTGTGATCGATGGCGTAACTGTAGGAGTGCTAGTGTAAGAAGGAGTTACGGTAACTGTAGGAGTAGGAGTAGGAGTTTTAAAGAATCCTGTGGATGGAGTTTGTGTTGGAGTTACATTCGGACTTTCTACAACACAAAATTCATTTGGTTCAATTACTCCACTTAATTTAAAATTATAGTTTTCCGCTCCGTTATATGTAATATCAACTTTAGCGCCATTATAAACATTGGCGTTAAAAATTAATTCTCCTAATTTCTTTTTTGGATTACTATCATTACAACTCATTTAAATACCCTTTGTTTTACTCTTCATCGTCGATTGTCCAATTAGCCGCAAGTAACTTAAATTTAGCATTGAAACCAGCTATTCCAGTAGGTTGTGCGGGGACCTCACCTAAAATCATGGCCTGTGACAAGCATACAGAATTATTACTCCAATTAATCAAAAGTTTTTCATAATTCTCATCACTAAGACTAGTGTCTGCAAACATCTGGCTCAGTGCAACAGTACTGTTTATTCCACTAAAATTCCAATTGCTTAAATCTTGATTAAAATAACTACATCCCCTAAACATAGCGTTGAAACTTTGTACACCACTAACGTTCCAGCCTGTAACGCATTGTTGATTAAAATGAGATGCTCCACGAAACATATTTGCAGTATTTCTAGCTGATTGTAAATCCCATTCTAAAGACTGGTTAAAGTTACGGGCATCTTGGAAGCAAGAGGTAAAATCTAGTACTCCACTGGTCTGCCAGTTCTTAATATTACTAGAATTGAAACTATCGCAACCTTGAAAGCATGATCTAAGGGTGTCTAGCACACCATTGAATGTAGTGGGGACTGATTGCAAATTCTTTAAGTTTTTGAAACTTAATTTGTTGATGGTGTGACTTCCAAAAGTTAGTATTCTAGTAATCATTTGATCGCCATATGAAGCGACAGGCCTTATCCTGGTACCACCTACACTGCCGACTTTATCGAGGATATATTCGCCAGGATAATTGTTATAGCTGCTGTAGTCTTTTGTTCTAAATCCTCTTAATGTAGTAGTTGGATGGTTGGACCCTCCTAGTATTGATATATAAGCAGGAGTTTCTTGTCTTGTTATAAAATTAGACGCTAAATAATCTCCCTTTGTGTCACTACCGCCATAGTTGTCTTTGGTGCTTTCCAAAGCGGTATCATATATAATATATTGTTTTCTTGGTAGGTCACTCTGATATAGTGGCTCGGTAACGTCATACAGATTAATTTCTGGTTGTCCGTAATCTATTATGATACCACTATTATTTACATTATCTAAAACAGTTATAAAACTAACTGTTGCCGCCCCAAGGATCGCATGAAATCGCAGTTGGTATACGTTTGCATTTCCAAATACATGTTCGTGGTTGGGAAGGAGTTGGGAGACGTTGGGTTGAACGAGGCTAAGTTCTGTTGGGACTCCATTATACGATGATGAGTCATTAATGAATCTTCGTAGCCAAGCACCTTCTATTTCTTCTTTGCTAGGTAGATACAGCAACTCTGTGGCTGAGTCAGCGTCTTCTCTTTCGAGAACGTTCTCAAAACCATATACATTATTCAAGTTTCTGTAGCTGTTTGAAACTGTTGACATCTGGTATGTCGTCGTAAAATTCCGAATGAATCGCTGCTGGTCTCGCAGTCTATTTACTAGGTTAGTGTTAGCCTCTGTACCAGGCCCCGCCCAAGGATAGTAGTGGGATATTTGAGGTCCAAAAGGATTGACTATTGGCATGTTAGTATCTAACATAATAATCATATTGTTTTGGTCTAATGGAGTTACAGTTGGACTTGGAGTAACAGTAGGAGTAGTTGTTACTGTAAGCGTAGGCGTAACCGTAGGAGTAACAGTGCTTGTAACCGTCTGAGTAGGAGTAAATGTTGGTGTTGCAGTAACCGATGGGGTATTTGTTGGAGTAACTGTAGGCGTAAGTGTTGGTGTTACGGTATTAGTAGGTGTGACACTTGGTGTTGTGGTAACTGTTGGGCTAGGAGTATTGGTTGGCGTAGTCGTTACTGTCGGGGTGTTAGACGGAGTTACTGTAACTGTTGGGGTAACTGTAGGAGTATTTGTAGGTGTTGTCGTTGGCGTAATTGTTTGAGTTGGAGTAATTGTATGTGTTGGAGTAATTGTCTGAGTCGGAGTATTTGTCGGCGTATTTGTTGGAGTTGTGGTTGGTGTTTGTGTTAGTGTTTGTGTTGGTGTGACCGTAGGAGTTTCTGTTGGGGTTTGTGTATTTGTCGGAGTTATTGTTGGAGTAGTTGATGGGGTTACAGGAGGCGTAGCAGTTGGCGTTTCTGTAACCGTTGGAGTCGGTGTTTCTGTAGGAGTTATAGTATTTGTAGGTGTAAATGTTGGTGTTGGAGTAACGGTGGATGTTACTGTAGCAGTTGGGGTGACAGTAACAGTTGCGGTTAGTGTAGGTGTCTGAGTTAGTGTTTGTGTCGGAGTTTGAGTTAACGTAGGGGTTGCTGTTGGAGTCTGCGTCAGTGTTGCAGTAACAGTCGGGGTTACAGTAAGCGTTGGAGTAACAGTAGGACTAGCTGTAACACTTGGAGTTACTGTTGGGGTTGTTGTTACTGTTGGAGTTACTGATGCTGAAACAGTCTGTGTTGGAGTTACACTAGGCGTAGATGTAAGAGTTTGGGTAGGTGTAGGTGTAATTAAAGCTAAAGAATCATTTAGATTAATCATTGCTACACGAGATATAGACGCTGCTTCAACTTTACTAGGTAATTTTTGAGGGTTTTCTAAAGGTAATTTAATAACAATATCATCATCTTCAAATGTTCTATTAAATTTAGCTACAATTTTATCATTGTATTTATAGGTCCAATTGTTTGTTTTATCTAATAGAACAAATCTTTCAGAAGCTAATTGTGTAGGTAAAAAACATTGTAAAGAAAATGTAAATTCAAAATTTCTATTAGAAGAAGCGTTTGCGAAACTAGGCGATGTTGTAAAATTTTTCAGCTGTAATTCTAACGTGGTTTGATCTCTAATACTTAATATAGTAGCTCCATCACCTAAAACATCAGGCTCCGCTAGATCTTTGACAATCATACCAGCTTTTAGATCACGAGTATCAATATCTAACAATATACCTCCGTTAGGACCTCTACTATTAGTAATAGTATTACTATTAAGACCTCTATAATTACCTCTTCTGGTTATAATTTCAGACGGAGAACAAGTAATATTATAATAATCTGTATATAATAGATTATTGGCTGTGTCTTTAATATTTAATTTGATTAAAGATTGACTTTCTCCTTGATGACTAGACGTAACCTTAGCTACAACTTGTGGCGTAAATTCACTAACTTGATTAACGGTATAAGTATTAGGTGAAAGCTCTACACTAGCTTGACTGCTTGGAAAAATAAACTCGGGTTCAAATTCTAATACATAAGTAGGTCTAGCCTCTATGTTAGGAGTGCCACTTAAAGCAGTACTTGTAGCGGAATATACTGTATCAAAATCTAATAAAATTCCACATTCACAATTTTGAATAGTAGTACTATGTTGTTGAATTGTCATATATATATCCTATGAACAAACATTACAAGGAATAGCTATAGTTTTTTCTGTCAAAGTGTTATTATCTGAAGAAACAGTAAATTTAAATATATTAATATTATCAGCGTCATTAATAGTTAAATTAACTGGAACAGTAGCCTCTCTTAGGGTTGCTGATTGTCCACTAGGAACTCCAGCAGTACCAGAAACAGTATAGTTGGTAAAAGCAGCGGTACTAATTGTACCAGAACTACCATTTCCTGTTAATTCATCAAAAGTAAAAGTATAAGTTTTTGGAGAAGGTAGAAGATCTCTAACATTAATATTGATAACGTCTCCAAAACAACAAAATTCCGTAACATTCGGAAAAGTAATTGTAGGAGTAGGACCAAAGCATACACTCTGAGGAATAAATTCTACAAGTGTACCGTCCATTAATTTAGTAAAAAGTTTACCTGTTATACTATTCATAACCAACTCGCCTACATCAACTTGTGCAGGATCTGGGTTGGGTGAAGAATCTGAATTTTCTGTTCTTTTTAATAAAAGCTTCATGAACAAACTCCTGTAAATTGAATTTTTCCGAAATCCCATATACTAGTAGCGTCTTCTGTGTCAGAAGGAGGCTCGTAAGGATCACTACCAATACTCTCTTCTTGTGCGTAAGGTCCGTAGCCATAAGAATTTTGGGCTTTAATTCTAAATAAATATCTAGGTGCATCTTGTATGCCTGACAATGTTGTTTTCTTACCGTCCGTAACATCTGGATCATCTTCTATAGTAGGACTAGGATAAGTACTCCAAGTAGAAGCATTGTCTGTACTGTACTCAATTACATATCCCGTAAAACTTGCACCGAAAATAGGCACAACCCATTTTAATGTAGCTGATAGCGAACTTCTTGTTATGGTGAAATTTCTAGGCTCTGAAGGAAAATTACTGCTCGGTGTAATTTGAGCAGAACTAATTGATGGAGCACCAGTTCCTACTGTATTAACAGCAGAAATTCTAAATATATAACTAGAGCCATTCTGTAGTCCTGTCAGACTAGCTGTAGTATCTATTGATGCTGCTCTTTCATACTTAGTCCAACTATCTCCACCGTCTAAAGAATATTCAATAATGTAATTAAGTAATACTCTACCACCATTATTACTAGGTGCTAACCAGGTTAAAGTTACAGCTGAATTACCAGTACTACCAGATATACTAGTAGGCTTACCAGGAACAGTAGCTGCCGCTTCAGGAACCTGTGATATTACTTGTCCTAAAGTATTAATTGTTAGAGGAGCATTTACTACATAAGTACCAGAACCAGTGATGTCTGGTTTTGGAGTAAAATATAACTCTTGAGCAATTAATCCACTAGCATAAGCATATCGATTAACAGTTAAATCAGCATAAGTTTGTAATGTACCGACACCCGTACCACTGGTAACCGGGTCTCCAATCTTAAAAGCAGATTTTGTATTAATATATACTTTAGCGGTTTCGTCTTTATGAGCGCCACTAGGTTGAGTTTCCTCAACATCTAAATACCCGCCAAACATAACGCCAGTAGCCATAGTACCAGTAACAGCATTACTGATATTGGCATCAATCATGAATCCAGGAACAAGACCAGACGACTGACCGTCTTCGGTGATTGCAAAGATATCAGGCTCATATCTATCGAAAGCTGTCATTCTAGAAGGATAAATAACAAAATCAATGTTTTCTCCTAATAGATTAAAACTAGTAGAATAATCAGGTCTAATACTAATGTGATTCAGAGTAGACGGTTTAAACGAATATGCAGCAGCGTCGTTTGCTACTAGACCACCAGCACAACTAAAACCACTAACTGCCGCTGGATCTATTTGCATACTCATGTATGCGCCTCTGGTGACAGAATATGCTAAACCACTAACAAAAGAACTTCCAGTGCTAGGTGTCCAAGGTATAGAAGGACAGACATTGATTGTGGGTTTACCGTCTATCTGTTGAACAAAATTACCAGGATCTGGACTACCTCCAGAACCAGCTATTACAAACGGTCCATCAGAACCCTTAACATAAAATGTCTCTGCCGTCATTAAATTAACTAAAGCTATAGTATCAGTATATTTAAATGCTCCAGAAACATCGGAAAGACTACTGCCAGAAAATGCAATTTTATCTTCATAAACTTGTACGGCTAATTTAGGATCTCTTTCCCATAGAACACCTTCTGCATCTAAATAGTTAGTAGGTTCCCATTCAGCATAACCTTCGCCTTGGTGAGTTAAAATATATCCACTATATAGAGGAATATCATCACCGATCTTAATTTTAGGCAAAGCTACTTTATTAGTAGAAATAACTTCGTCAGTATTAAAAGTAATACCACTATAAGTTTCCACATACTTTGTATCAGTAACAAATAAAGGACTATTAGATCGTCCTCCAGGCATATTTAATAAATCAGACAAGAATTTAAATTGACTAGAAGTACCAGCTGCATTATCTCCTAATTTATATACTAAACTACCACTATCGCCAGGATAAGTTGCCGTTTGACCTCCTGTGGTATCAATCTTGATAATTTGTTCTGTTCTGACTTCAGAAGCCTCAATACCACTCATCTTAACAGGATAAGGAGAAATAAGTTTAATATATCCTGATTCAGCAACAAAATTGATATCGTTACCCTTAGTGGATAATGTAACTCCAGAATTACTACTTAAGAAATTACCATAAGTACCATCATAATTAGCATCACCATAACTAATAGTAACATTATCTTGATCACCCATACTGAACTTATAAGAGCCGAGCTCAAACTTAAATAAACCATCTAATAGTTCTATAGATTCAGCTTTACCATCTTCACCAGTAGGACTAACAAAAGTACCATCACCAATGACAATTTTATCTGCATACATCCAACCACTTACACTAAGATTAGCGTATTTTGTAAATTCGCCATTAATTCCAGTACTTGTATAAACAGGATATGGAGTATCTCTTTTAATCATTACATGAGACGTACCAGATAAAGAGACTACTTCTTTAGGTTCAAAATAAGCCGCCTTATGCCATTCATGAACATTTGGAAGCCAATATTTATTGTATGAATTTTTAGTAACTTGATATGTATCAGAACCTGTATTTAATAACGAATACGAACCATCTTCAGTAGTATTAGAACTAACTGCGGCTCCTGTAGGAGCACCATTGTGTAGCCAGTTGGTGAATCTAACTGATGATAAGTAATTGACGAATACTACAGGCTTATCTTCCATATTAGCTTTGGTATGATATGTATAAGTACCAGGAGATCCTGATCTTACAATACCTCCTATTACAGAGCCACTCATAGATGTTTGATATAAACTTAAATTATCTGTAGCAGCGACCGCATTTAAGAAGTGAGCATATTGAGTATTAGTAATCTCGTTTGTAGACATTCTGTAATGATAATCAGTTATGCCTAAGTTATTGATTCCTGTTGCAACTAGATTCTCTCCTGAAGCAAGAACATGGGTACCGGTAGTTGTGTAAAGATTACTAACATCTGCAATATTATTAATATCTTCTACAGAAACAAAAGACAGAGATATGTTTGCTCCACTTGCTAAAGCAGTACTGTCTGATAAACCATAAGCACTAGCAATTCTAAAACCAACATCCTCATATACTCCTGTACCGGATACAGGAAGTAAACTTCTAAGAGCATTTCCTTCTGTATTCTTAAACGAACCACCAGCAGAATATTCAATAGTAGGAGTATGAACAGTAGAACTATTTTCTATCCATTCGGCCACATTGCCGTTTTGATCTCTTGTTCCGTAATGACTGCTTGCTCCGTTAGTTCCGACACTTGTAACTAAACCAGAAAAAGAACCAGAAGCAGAGTAGTCATAGTTAGCGCTATTGTTTAAATTATTAAAACCTGCCCCACCACTTGTTACTGCGATAGTAAATGGTTTTGAAGTTGTATTTGTAGCATAACCATAATACGTTCCAGAAACAATAGTTTGATTTCCAGAACTATTAGCTTCTACAGTAAGAGCTGGTATTGTCTCCTGACCATAAACAATAAAATCAATATCTTTTTGCTGTTCATTGAATACTGTATTAACACCAGGACGTATACTTAAAGTATTAGAAGTAGCGTCTGCGATTGTCCCAGGTGCTGTAAACATTTCCATAGATAAAAAGCCACCACGAGTAATGGAATAAACTTCTAAATCTACGACTGTGTTATCACTTAAATTTTGATCAACAACCAATCCTGTAATTTTATTACTTGAGATATCAATAGAATTAATTCTACGATATTCTATAGTACCATCCGAAATCTTTACAGCTACTTGGTCACCTACAGCAAATTCAGTTAATTCTGGCAAAGGATCAACAAAAACAATTTGTCTCAAACAAATATTAGCTTTTCTAATAGGATATTGATTCCATAAAATATTTTGATTAGTTAAAAAGTAATCATTTAAAGTATAGACACCTGTAACAAATCCATTCTCAGCAGTGGTTAAAAAACTACCAGAAGGAATAGAAGAGAATTTTACATTTTCGGGTGTAGCAGAAAGAAATCCTGAACTATCAACAGCCAATATACTATTTTCTGAAATATTATTTAATTTAATGGTATTTGATTGTAAATTAGTAGCAAACAAACTAGGTATAGTAATAGAACCTGTGCCACCACTACCTAGAACTATAGAGGTACTATTAAGTTTAATACTTGGACTATTGATTGCAGCTTCAGTTGATGACAAGCTAATATTGCTAGTGTCGTGGCCCAAAACAGTATTACCACCGCTAGCAACTGTTAATTTATTATCTGAATAGCCTACTGTTGTAGTACTATCATTACTGGTAATAGTCTTAACGCCAGTATTAGTGGTAGCAACCACCAAATCAAACTGTCCTTTAGGCGTAGCAGCCGAGGAATTATTCGCTGTAGATTGTAGGGATACATAATTTACCTTGTTACCATTACCATCTTTACCTGCTAAATTTACTTCTCCTACTAAAGTATTATTTAGTAAAGCTCCACTAGGAGTGTGATATAGTGTCATGTTTGCAGGATGACAATAATTTCTATTTTCTAATCTAAAACCTTCTTGACAAATATTATTAACGACATGGAAAACAGTAACAGGTCTGCTTCCCGATGGAATGTTTAAGCCTAATCTACCGTCATATGCAAAAAACATATTGTAGTTAGATATGCCCGTACCACTACCATATACTAAAAAGTCACTAGCTTTTCTATCATTATTAAATATAGTATCGGCAGTACCAGATGCTGGTAAAATTGTATGAGCATCTGCTTCTGTATCAGAGCCAAGAAGCATCTTGTTGGTGCCTCCAGAACTCCAATAAACTTCTGAACCTTGGAATTCGCCCCCGCCACCATTAAATTGAAAAGAATAAGTATTACCAGAAGGATCACTTAATATAGAGTATTCAGGATTAGATAAAGCAGAAAAGTCTGATGGTGCAATAACTACACCAATAACATGCCACTGATTGTTAGCAAAGCCAAGTTTTACGTAATTTTTTGCAGAAGTAAGCGTGTGAGTTATGTGGCCGTCAGCAGATCGTATAATAACAGAATTATTACCAGATATAATCTTAAATTCTATTGCTAAATTTTTAGACTGTAAATTAGTGGGTAATACAACGTCTATTGATTTTTCTGATGTGTCTATAAGGTATGAAGCTTGTACTGGATCGGCTGTAAAATGTTCGTTTCTTAAAATAATATTATTAAAACCACTATCGAACGAACTCTCATTAGCAAAGATAAAAAATTCTTGACGTTTAGCATCAGGGAAATTGATTGGCTCGTTATTATTGGAAGAACGTACTACTCTGTCTCTTTGAACAACAATATGATCTCCTTGTAAGTCAACATAACCTACACCTACTTCATATGTTATTTCTGATCCCTCATAACTACGTACTATGTAAGGAATATAGTATCCGATATGACTAGAATCTAAAGAATTGTAACCGTTTAAAGGTTTTTGAGCAACAAATACCCCATCTTTAAATTTAAAATTAAAACCGATACTGTCAAATACTTTTGTTACATTATTCATAATTAAGAGTATTGACCCCCTCCCATAGGTGTCGAGTTTCTGCTCGTGTTAAGTCCACCCTCAAATTCAGTACGATCTAACCTAGACATAGAGTTATGGTTAGTTAAAGAAGAGTTCTGGTCTGCCTGAGCAAGTATATTTTGACTAACGTTGTCTGTAACGGCATCTAATCCGAAATGCTGAGTCTTAACTGTTTGATCTACTTTAGCAGAAAGTTGATTTGGCATATTGTCTACAGACTCAGAATACTGAGAAACTCCTTGATTATACATTTCTGTTGATCCTGCAAATGTTTCTGTTCCTTGTGCGAATGTGTTGATATGCTCTCCTAATTGTCCAACAAATTCTTGTAAACCGGTCAACTGATTTGCTAAATTGTCTAGTGCTGCTGTGTCGATGCTAATATTAGGCGATGCAATATTATTAGATACACCAGCTACAGCGCCACCAGTGTTATAATATCCAGGTTTTATGAAACCACCCTGAGATAAATATCTGGTCATATTAGAACTTTGTAGTTTACCATTATTTATATCATTTAATAATCCACCAAATTTTCTAGCTTGAGGAGCCCTAACCACAAATTCATCAGGACTTAATGCTGCATTCATATTACTATTAGCAATATTGGCCAAAATAGTATCTGTTCCCTTTGGTTTGGCTATGTTATTACCTATTCCAACATATCCGCCATTAGCAAATTTAGGAATTTCTCCCTTATATGGAGTTTGCAAAGCCTGTGACAATCTTTTACCTTTAGGCAATTGTTCTAAAAGCATAAATAATTCTTGTTCATCGCCACTAGCTTGAATTTCTCTTAATCTTTTCTTAAATCTTGTAGCATCATTTACTTGTTTTACCGAATTTCCTATATACTGATTAACCCTGGACAAAAAGCTACCAGAAGCACCTTTCTTATGGCCAAATAAATCCAAACCATGAATTTTTGCTATTCGAGCTTCCTCGACTATCATTGGTAAACTCTGTCGAAGTGAGTATGCATCCGCCTGTTTCTGAGTGACTTGAGAGCCAGATGGTCTAGATTTTCGAACTGTAGTAAGACCATCTATTCCTGGTCCTGTATCTCCCATGTATCTAACCATATCAGCATTTATTCCCATATCGCCTAATTTATAATTTTTAACAAAAGCGTCAACTGCAGCAGCATCGTTTACGTCTAACTTTGCTTCTTGAAGTAAATCACTAAGCATATGCAGTCTTTCATGATGCAAGGTTCGTTTTCCTTGTTTTGTTAATTTACCTCTCCTTATCCCACCTTTGCTAGGGTCTGCATTTATCTCTAATGCTGTCTCACCTGGTGTATGCTTGTAACGACCTCGAAGATCCTTTTCGGATCGATATTTTTCGTTTAGCGCTCGGTCTTTGGGGTTTTTAAAAGTGTAATGTTCTCTTATATTTTTTGGATATTTTTCTGAAGGATTAAAAGTTTTATAATCTAACATAGCATTATAAATTTCTTCAACTCTAGGATTCCTCTGCTCAGCAGCCTGCACCATCTGTCCCATGTTTGATAGTTGTTTTGTAGCTTTTATGTCTGCTGGACTTTTCTTTTGCTTAAACGGTTTCTTTACATTATCCACAAATGTTGTTACCAGACCAGGCTGTTGAAGACTTCCGGATGTAGTAGTTGCTGGAGCTACAGGAGTTGCTCTTGCAGGAAGCTGCTGAGTTGTCAAAGGTGAACTAGGATTAGAAAAAATGGTTGGAGGACCAGCAGGATGTGATTTTTGATAAGGTATTCTTCCTTGTTGAGTAGCGTTGTTAAAGAAATTTTGTCGCATCGACTCAACCATAGTCTCTTGATACGGATTATCATATAAGCGTTGTAGTTGTTGAGCTGCTATTTGAGGATCAGCATCAAGATTAGATGCAACTATTCTAGCAGTTTCACTATCAAATCCGAAGTGTTTTCCCGTTAGGAAATCCATTGTTGCAAATGGCTTCTTTGCATCATGTGCTAAAAATCTATCACGTATTGTTTTTAGTCCTGAAGTACCTGCTCCTTCTTGAAACAAATTACCTAGTGCTGCTAATGCTCCAGCTTCATCATCTCCAGATTCTATTAATTCTCTAATTTTTTCATCGGGAACACCTGATTTTCTAGCAAAATTAATAGCTGCTTCTCGTTCTCTTAATAAAGCTGCTGTTCTGTTCGTGGATATTGCAGTGTTAGCAGCATCTATAGACCTACTAGTGTTTCGTATGTGTGTTACTGCGTCTGATGCCGTGTTAATAGCACGGCTAGCACCCTTTCGTAAAAGGCTAGGGGCATTCATCGCACCTCTTACTCCCAACTCTATAGCATCAGGAGACATGAAATATGGAATTGCACCAGCTGCTCCTAAACCTAGAGTCTCTAAATTTCCACCTTCAAGGTTATTCTTTTTTAAGTAATCTTGATGTTCACTGTATGTTTTATTTATTTGTGCTTCTAATGCAGCTATCTCTTTGTCTGCAGAACTAGAATATTCTGATGAAAGAACACCTCCCGTCAGCATGCTAAATGATCTATATCCTTTTAAATCAGCTAATCTTGATTTCAGTTCGCTCATTTGTGTAGCATATTGATCTTGAACTATGTATCCTTCTGCAGCAGCATCACTAATAAAATTACTGCCACCAATAGCTCTTAAGGGAGCTTTTCCTGCTCTATACAGCAACGCTTGAATACCTACTCCTGCAGTTTCGAATAACTCCTCAGTACCTCCGACAGTATTAGCTACAAAATCTCCTACGGGGCCAATAGACCTTGTTCCAGCTTCTAGTTTCTCAAAAATATCCGGCATACGTTCTTTGTCTCTGTATCTTGATTCAATAGCAAAATCCTTCATAGTCATACCGTTTGTAAATGGTAGAACTTGATCACGAGCACTAGGCTGTTCTGAAGATAAAGGAGCAGTTGCTGTTGGTGGTGCTGGTGCGGTTGTTTGGAACATACCAGGCACTACAGCATTATTTATTTCAGCTTGTTTGGCCGCTGCTTTTTCTTCTTTTGCTTTTTGTTGAGCTGCTGCAGTTTGTTTCATATTTTCAAAAATATGCGATCCAGCATCCATAGGTTTCTGTATAAAATTATCATACATCATACCAGGTACAGATGGCAGCATTTCCATCATCTGTCCTACGCCTTCTCTAATCTGAGCTTCTTGTCGTTTTCTTTCTTCATCTCTATGATATTGTTCTAGTGCTAATCTTTCTTGTTGTTTTTCATACTGTTCATAAACACGCCTATAACTATCTTTGTCTAATCTATCGAAAGGAACAGTAGCAGAACCAGTAATTTCTAAAGTTTTTGGATCTCTTGTATCAAAATGTATCAATCCTGTTTCAGGATCATATTTATGAAAACTTCCATGTCTACTGTGTCCACTGTCAGTATAAAAAGTTTGTACGCCAGATATTTGATCAGGTTGTATGAATCCTTGCTTGATAGCATTTTGCTCTCTGGCTTTACGTTCAGCTTGCGCCTGATTATAATCAGCACTAGCTTGTGCTAAACGAGCATCATTTGCTGCATCTGCCGCTTGTTCAGTCTTAATACGTTCTGCTTCTTTTTGTTTTTCTGTTTGTGTTTTTGCAAAGTTTACTCCTGCTGAATAATCTTTATTAGCTTGTTCTTCTCTAGCTTTTCTAGCTTCAGCAGTAAACATCTCATCATATGCTGTAGTGCGAGGACCTTCTTTATGCAGTCTCATGTACTCGTTTCTACTTTCAGCCAAACTTCTTTTATGACGCTCTTTTTGTTCTGCAGTAGTAGCCATACCCATTTGGTCTCTGCTAAACGCCATACCTTCTTTATGCATCTGCATTTCTTCATGATGCATGCGTCTTTCTTCTGAAGACTGAAGCATTGAGTTTCTGTACTCATTGTTTGAATTATATACGTCATCAGGATCGATACGCTGACTCATATCGTATCCGCCATATTTACTGTAGCTATCTTTATATATTTGATTAGCTGCTTCTCTGTCTCCTGTCTCAGCAAAATGTCTCTCAGATTCTGCTGAAGCCATTTGTTTTGCTCTACTATTTGTTTGACCAATAATACCTCTACCTTGTGGATCATTATCAAAATCCATCATTGCAAGACCACCTCGTACAAATCCTTTAGCTTTAATCAAGCCTCCTTTATTTCCATACATAGCTTGAGATAACGAACCGGTTTTATTTAAAATATCTAAATTTCTAACTCCAATTTCAGATACAGCATCCTGTTTTAAGACATACTCGCCATCTGCCAACATAGCAGGAATTCTATCTGGACCTTTAGGTTCATATTTTACGTATGTGCCTTGTTGAGCATACACAGGCTTGATAACACCACCGCTTGCCATTGGTACTACTGGTTGACCGCTATTTGGAGCTGGACGTTCTGGGGTCCTCGGAATAGCCCGTCCTCGTCCTTGTTGTCCTCCTTGTGATGCTAAATATCCCTCTAAATTAGCTATAGAAGTAGAAAGACTTTCTAATACAGCAGGAAGGTTTGCCATATTTTCATTCAACTGAGCCATAGCTTCGTTGGCTTTTTGTTGTAATAGAGCTGCGTCTTTAGCTTCTCGTTCTGCAAGTTGAGCGGCTTTATCTGTTTTTGGATCTTCTAGACGTTCAATAGCTCTGAAAAACTCTGGGGCATTTTCTGGGGTTAATCCCATTTGAGCACCCATTTGTCTCATTAAGCTAGCTTGTTCTTTGTTGAAGTCTTTACGTATTTGTTCGTCTGTTAATCCAGCATCTTTAACTGCCTTTTGTTCGTCTGCTCTTTGTTCTGCTGTTAATGGACCTGTAATGCCTAGTTTCTCTCTTCTCTTCAGTATGAAATCAGCACGTTCGTTTCTTTTATTTAATTCTCTGGAAGCACGCTGACGATCTAATGCACTTAGAACTTCTCCTCTTTGTTGAGCTCTAACATTTTCAAATGCTAATCTAGCTTGTCTTGGATCTCCACCACTTCTTTGGAAAGCATCTCTAGCAGCTGCTCTGGCTTCAGGAGTGTTGCTTTCTAATGTGCCTGTTTGTTGAAATTGTGCTAGTCTCTGATCAGCTCTAAAGTTTCTTAAATTTTCTTCAGGACTTCTTGTTAATATACCTTTAGCTTGATTAATAGTTTGATCTTGTAATGCTCTAATCTCAGACAAGTCTCTTAATGCAGCTGCTGCTAACTCTCCACTAGATGCGAGTCTTTCTAAAGCTGCTTTATTACGTGCTAATTCTCTATTGTTTTCATCTAGTTCTAAAGTATGTTTAGCATAAGCATCTGTATCAGTAGTTGCTGCTCTATCTCTTTTAGCCTCTAGGTCTTCTGATTTTTTATTAAGTCTTTCTATATTTTCTAAAATAGCAAACGGATCTGTTCGACCTCCTGTGTCTCTGCCTGTTCTACGAGCAGAGATTAGTGCTGTTTCGCCAAAGCTAGCATCAACACCTGTCATTACTTTTCTTAATTCTAATTCAAAATCAGTACCAATATCATCAGCTTTTTGTCTAAATCTTCTAGCTTCTTCTAATCTTTGTCCACTAGCTTGCACTTCTTTACTAAACGCATTTAATTCTTTTTCTAATGCATTCAAGATTTGTAGTAATGGTGCTGCCGCTTTTTCTTGTTGTTCTCTTAAAGATTTATTAAAAGCATCTTCAAAAGCTAGTCTTTCGGATGCTGGGTCGGAGCCAGCTTGTTGTCTGTTTGCTTCGGCTGCAGCTTGCCCCGCTTGAATTGCGGTTGTCATTATGTCATCAAATACTTGTTTTTGTTCAGGATTTCTGATTCTAGCAGAGGCAGTGGCTTGTCTGGTCCTCATCTTATCAGCAAGTTCATCACCACCTATATTCCCCTGTCCAACCATAGCGCTTTGAACAGTAAGATTTGGATTTCTTTCTATAAATGAACCAGCTATAGCTGTGTTACGGGCTGATCTTCCAGCTCGACCAGGAATAAAACTACTAGCAAAACTAGCAGAATCCATAATCTCGCTGCGACTATATACTCCAGGATTTTCTAAAACATTAGTAGCTCTAAAACGAGTATCTCGCATAGAAGCTTTACCGTCAAGCCTATCTGCTCTAACAGATCTAGCATTTCTAGCCCGATCAGTTTCGAACATGAATCTATTAACAGCATCACTCACAGTTTGTGTCAATTGATTAAGAGAGAAAGATAGCCTCATTGTGGCTTTAGCTGCTTCTTCCATCTTCATCGTCATCTCAGCTTGATTCTTAGCAGCTTCAACAGTAGCTATTCCTCCTTCTGCCATAGCTTTTGTTAGCGCAGCTTCACCTGCTGCACGAGCTTCTGTTTCACTTTTGCCCTCTTCCAAAGCTTTATTATAAGCGATAGCCATTTGAAGCTGTACTGACTGATCTGTTCTTGCTATGGTTTTTTCTACGGTAGAGTCAACAGCTTCTCCTCTTCTCATTTGTTGTAGCATAACTTGTTGTGCAGCAACTGCGCTTTCTCTGGCAGCAGCAGCTTGTGTTGCGGCAAACTCTTTAAGTTCAGAAGCTCCTAAAGTATTTCTTCGTGATGTACCAATTCCCAGGGTGATAAATCTGCCTACTTGTTCTGCAAATGTACCGCTCTCAAATTCTTCATTTCTTTTATTATTAAGTAATCCTTCAAAACTTGTTGAGGCAGAAGCAGCTAATGCGGGATTTTGAGCCGCTAAAGCATCAATTAATCTAGACTCTAAACCAACATCATCGATATCTGCTTCAAAATTAGACAGTGCTCGGCTAACACCTTTCGTAGCTTTATCTAATGCGTCAGCAGCCTTAGATCTTCTTAACTCTCTAGCAGCTTCTTCTTGAGCACCACTAAAATCACCAACAAAATCAGCAGCAGCATAAATCGCAGTACCGAATGCGATTACTCCAGCCGCAGCTGGACCTATACCAGGAATCATAGCAACTTGACCAGCAATAGCCAAACCTGTTCCTGCTTGAGTAGTTGCTCTCTCAAAACCTGTAACATTTCGAGCGTTTGCTTCCGAACCTTCTCTATTCCCAAAAATACTTTCTCCAGCTCCTCCTAACATAGATATGGCACTACCAGCAAAAAATCCTGCCTGACCAGAAATACCTCTACCTATACCAGCTAATCCTTTACCAAAACTACCAACTAAAGGCATAGAGTTAATTCTATCGCCAGCACGTTTAATGCTATTTACAATAGTGTTTTGCAGTATTGCTGCTCGTTGAGTAACTAGTCTATTTGTGGCTGCACTCTTAGTATCTCTAAGTCTAGCTAATGCATCTTCTTTCTGTTGCACTTCAACAAGAGAAGCACCTTGTCTTTTTAGTGCCTGAATATCACCCATAATAGCAGACTCTACTTGTTCAAAAGAAAGAGCCGCTCCATTCGCTTTTTGTTTTAATAAATCAAATTGAGTATTATTCTTTCCTAATCTATTAGAGACATCATTTAACAAGTCTCCACTCACAGAAAGCGTACTAGCGTATTTTTGTAAGCGTCCTGTTGTTAGTATAGTTGCTTTACCTATACCTGTAATACTTTTTTCTAATTTTTGTAGATCAAGACCACCAGTTTGTATAGATTGAGTAGCAAATTTTTCTATATCAGGATCTACTCCTCCACCCGTATTAAATTTTTGAACGCCAACAAAACCACCCTTATTATATCCTTTAACTCTATCAGCACGATTAAGATTATTCAGTTTCGCTGCTCCTAAACTCTTAGCAGCTTTTTTATTAACTACAAATTCACCAGGAGTTAATAATGCAGGAACAGTATCTTCTGAACTACCACCTGTAGCAAATCTTCTGATAGTACCTCCAAAATAATTTTTGCTACGTCTGAGATTTTTTTGTTCATTTTTTTCTATTTCTGCTTGTGTGCGAGATGTTTTACCAGCTTGCCTTAATCTTCCAGCGTCTTCAAGAACAGTTAAATCACCTATACTCAGAGTATCAGGTTTATTAGATAAGGCTTTTTTAGAAGCTACACTTGAAGCAGCACGATCGATATCACTTCTTGGTCTAAAAATAGAGCCAGCTACTTTATCTAGTAAATGAGCTGTAGAAACTTGTTCTTGTGTGCTTTTTATTTCTGTAAAGTCAATATTGCTACTCATACCATCTAGTCTAGATGTAGTAGCGTCTCCTCCGCCAACACCTCTTCCAGCGAGCTTAGCAACTTTCTTAGAATCAAGCAAAACTTGTTCAAAAGCTAATCCTCTAGCTTTATGAGCTTGAGTCTTGAAAGCTTTATTATAGTCTTGTAAATTTTTATTACTTTTTGGTAAACCTAATGAGTTAGGGTCAATTTGCACACGTTCGATATTAGCATGTACTTTGTCTTTTCTATTAAGAACCAAAGGAGGACTTGATGCTACAGCTTCTGAGATAAGAGTATTTCTCTTTTTATCAAAAGTTGTTCTTACATTTTTAACATAAGGCTTTGATGATGGAATATCAACAACTCCACCTTGAGCATATCTATTCATTCGAGATAAATTTTGCATACCAACAGCTTGTACGGCTTTTTTCCTAATTACAAATTCGCCGGGCTCAAGCATTGCGGGTACAGTATCTCCACTACCGGAACCTCCAACCACACCACCTCTAGCATATTTTTGTATAGCACCTCCTGCTGCGTTTCTTCGTAATCCACCACCAAAACCCTTGGCGAAATTACCTAATGCTCCAATACCTTTAAACGCTAGCACAGATCCAAGTATAGGAATCAATCCTTTAACACTATCAGCAATGCTAATCATAGCACTAGAAACACTAAGGGCTCCTTTTACTAAAACTTGAAAACTATCTGTGGCACCAATCTCTCTAACAAGACTTAAGAATTCTTCACGCACTTTAGATATTTGATTAGCTAAACTAAGTTGAGCAAGAGCGGCGTCTTTAGCTAGTGACCCTTGTCCACGCTGGGCGACAGATAAAGCGTTTTGAGCAGTGGTAAACTGCTGTAGTAAAGGAATTACCTTTCCAATTTGACGGAAACCACCCAACTCTTCTACAATTTTACTAAATCTAATATCTCTAGGGTCTAAACCACCTAGTCCTTTACTTAATAGTTCAACAGCTTTATAAACACCAACAAATTTGCCTTCGGTATCTTGTAGATTAACACCAAACTCTTTTAGTGCTGTAATAGTGCTTTCTCTTTGCAGTCTAGTAAAAATAGTTCTCAAACCAGTAGAAATAGTTTCAGCACTTTCACGAGTAGTAGCACGAACACTAGTAAATACTGCTATAAATTCTTGTAATGCATCTATACCTTGACTAACACCTTTACTAGAAGAAGCGAACACACCACCGGCACGCTGAACAGCACCAATAATGTCACCGGCTTCAACAGCAAACTTAGCAGAAACAGCATTAATACTACCAAGAGCACTTTCTAGTTGATCAGCACCTATACCGAACTGTCTCATTAAGGCAATACTACCTTCAACCGTTCTGTTCAAGTCATCGAAGGTAGGAGCTAAGGCACTTTTAGCCAATGCATCTAATGCTTGACTAGCTTCACGAGACCTTAGACCAGCCTGTGCTAAAGTAACAGATATTTTAGTTAACTCACTAGAACTAACACCTAATGAAGTTGCCAGATTACTAATTCTTGCTTCGAGCTTACCTATAGCATTAGCTCCGTCACCAGTAACCTGCTGTAATCTAATAATCTCTTTGTTGTAATCTATAAAAGAAGATATACCACGAACTAAAGCATTGTTTAAAGCATATATACCTGTTGTAACTAAACTAAAAGCAGCAAATCTTCTAACAGCTAAAGCTGATTGCTTACCAAACTCTTCCATTTGAGAAGTAGCAACTTTTAAATTTCGAGCAGCATTACCTGTACTACTAGATACATTCGATAAAGATTGTGTGACCTGATTAATTTGTTGAGAAGCCTGACTAACAGATCTACCACCAGCGGCCTGACTAAATTGCTGCATGGCTCTAGCGGCAGCAGAAGCAGAACCTTTAACATTTTTTAAGTTTTTATTTAAAGCAACCAGAGAAGCATTAAGTTGCGTAACATTTCTTGTAGTATTAGCATTGACTTTGACATTAACAGTAGCATCAATAGTGCCTATCTGTTTTCTGATTTGCGAAACAACTTGTCTAACATTAGTTGGTCCACGTAAATTTAATTCAGCTGTTAAATTAAATGCTGATGCCATTTATAATACCTTTGTAAATGGAAAATCCCCGCCTGACAACAGACGAGGACTTTCAGAAATTATATAATACCAAAGAGCTAAACTAGGATTTTGTTGCGGCAGCCTTTTTCCTTTTAGAAGTTGCTGGTTTTTCTGATGCTTCTGATGCTTCATCTTGATCTTCATCTTCTTCTTTTGTTTCATCTAAAATTACAGGTTTGCCTTCATCGTCTAAAAATGGTTGACTTTCAACAACATAATCTCCTTCATCGTCAATTAAGTTGCCATACTTGTCTACAAATTTACCATCATCATTAATGTATCTTCCCTCTTCATTTATTAATCGTCCATCAGCATCAATCAGCCTACCCTGTTTATCTACAAAACGTAAATCTTGATCCACAAATTTATATTTTTGTAAAAATTTATTTTCTGGTAAATTACGCTCGTAATCATTATCCAAACCATACATCATATTGGCCAAATTCTGAGCACCTAATAAACCTACCGGGTCGGTTGATCTATTTAGGTAGTCTTCCATACTGCTAAAATAGGGCTGTTTAGAATCATTATACACCACACAAACACTAACTAAATAATTAAATCTAGCATTATCGGCTTGTCCTTCTGCGCTATGGTTATCTAAACTAGTTCTTACACTAATTAAATCCCTCATATCGTCTCGTAATTGTCTCATTTTAACAGCTAATGACCTAGCATCTTTTAATCCAAAACCACCCTTAGCGAGTCTTTTCTCGCCTTCTGAGATCTCTTTCTGCAGGGTGTCAAACTGTGCTTGTTTCTCATCATCCCATAATCCTTGATCTTTTAAAAGGTCATCTAGCTTGGCACGTACCACGCTTTTACTTTTAATAGCATCAGTAAATGCTTGATTATATACTTTTTGAGCTTCTCTCTGTTGTTCTAAAGAAGGTGTTTGAATTAGAAATTCTTTATCTGCATCGTCTATATTGATAGTAAAAGTCTTAGTCTTCATAATTTCTCCTAGTCTTCTTGATTAAAATAGAATTTGTAGTGGTATTTTGTATCCACCTGATTAGCGTTTAAACAATTTACAATATCATTAATTGCACCCCTAAGCTGTTTATTTCCATTATTTAAAATACTATTACGAACATATTCCCACTTGTCTTCAAATTTTAATCTGTCTGGATGCTCGTCTTCCCACAAAAAAGCAAATGCCTCTTCAAATCTAGCCAAAGAACCAATCATAGTTGTTTGGAATTTTTTTTCTACATTACTAATTAGTCTGTCTATTGTTGGGTCTTTTTCAATCATAGTTTACTTCCTGCTTTTTAAAAGTTGTGCCTGTTGATTCATTAGTTCTCTTTTAACTTCTGGTAGTTCAGATTCTTGAACTGTTTTATGTTGATTAATGTAAGCAAATTTCTGTTTCATCTGTGCTTGAGCGCCAGGATCATTCAAATCAAGAATATCTTCTCTGCTCATACCGTCTTCACCAGCCATCAAAAAGACCTCACTAGCATTTGCTAACTTAGAATGTCGATTTTCTATATTCTGCTGTTTCTTTTCTCTGTCAACTTTCCTTCTGTGATAAACCATCCAACCATCCAGCATATCAGAGTCTTTTATAACATGTTCGGGCGGAGATTCAGGATGCTCATAAACACTATCATACATTTGTGAGATACCCACCAATGTTCTTTGGTCATCTGTCCAATCAGCAACACATCCTTTAAATACTTGTTTTTTGTTACAGTTCCAGTGAGCTCTCCATAAGGCGCTTCTAGCAATAGTTTTATGTGTCTCATAATTAATTATATTGTTATTGATCTTACTGACTAATTTAATAAATTTTTGATAAGAACATTGATTACTTTGATTTTGGTTTTTAAAAACTATAGAATTATTAGAGTATAAAGTTTTAGACACGATATACTCATTTTTAATCGATAAAGCATAGCCCTCAAGAGTATTCGTGAAAAAATCAGATTTAATAGAAACTAATTTGTTAAGTTGATTTCTAGTAAAATTTAAGTTCCGTCTAGCAAAATCAACTCTACTTTTCATGTCTCTAGATTTGTATAATTCTAATTTTTGGTCTTCTACTTTTTTTTCTAGTTTTTTAATCATGTCTGGTGCATCTTTAGGCCATAGTCCTAAGTGTATAATAATAGGTACTAAATTTTCTTCTCTAAACCAATCATTATACTTTTCGTTTTCTATTACATTAGAATATACTAAATTTGCTTTATATCTAATTATAGGAGAAGGACTACATAATTCATACTCAATATTATCGTGCATGAATAGTAGATTGCCAGATATTATTCTATATATGTAAAACTCAATATCTGCATCATTCATCCTTTGTCCTAGATTTTTCTAATTCCAAAATAACTTGATCTTTTTCTTGTGTCTGCTTACGTAACATCTCTAACACCTTTTGAGTGTTAGAGATATCTACGTACATTCTACCTATAATATTATATAGGTCATCTTCATTCATATTCCTAGTCCTGTCTATAAATCCTTGTTCTTATCTTCTTCTAAACTTTAATATTAATCAGTCAGCGATGCATCATCAGTAGCATCGACAAAAGCTGCATTGATCCAGCTACCGCTAGCATTAACTACAAAGTCATTAAAGTTTCTAAAACTATAACTGATTGTGGCGTTTCCACCTGTAGCATCACCACCAGTATAGTTAACACTTAATAGCTTGTTCTTGGTGCCTAAATTAAATTGACACTTATCGCTACCAGTAGTACATACTGTAATAATCGCTGGTTTATTAGTAACATTAGTATATGTTGTTGCGCAGTTACCAGCAACACTAGCAAAGTCATTAGCTTCAATATAGTCACCATCACTGGCTATAACTTCATAATCACTAGTGACTTCAACTGGGAAGTTAATGTAACGATGATAAGGAGCGAAAGCACCAAATTCATTAATCGCCTCACGGCCAAGGTCACTACTAATAGTAATTGTTTGAACATAAGGACGTTTAGGATTTCTAAAGCCACCGCCATCAGCTGGTATACGAATACCACCATCACCAGTTGGTAATGTTGTTTCGTCGTAATTGATGTTAAACCTACGAATAGGAGTTACAGGACTACCACTTCCAGTAAAACCGAAAGCAGTTACACCTGCACCCGGAGTTCCACATACCCCACTACCCCACAACTTATTATTTCCAACAAGAGTAACATCTTCTGTAGCTGTTCCGTCTACTGGGAAAGTATAAGTAAATGATGACAAATACATACCAGAGCAATCTACGTAATGACTAGGTGCTCCAGTAGCATTACTATTCACATCAGAGAAAATACCAAGTCTAAAGTTTACTCTATTGTTACCAAGATTTGCTAAAGTTTTATTGATAGCACCAGGAATACCATTGCTGCCACCCATACACATAAGATATAATAACGGAGTACCGTCCATCAACTTACTCATCGTAACTTCTACGTCAGGAGTCTGTTCTGGCTGATCGTAAACTTCCAATTGACCTAATTGGAACAACTGCTCAAGATTGAAATTAGTAGTCATCCCAACGCTTTGCACACCTTTAGGCGACATGTAGGTTGCGAAAATTGATGAACCATCTGCATTTTGTGGTTTTAAATTTACTGCTTGTGTAGCAAAATATACTCTGTTGATTGCTGCCATAATAAGAACTCCGATATGGGGTTAAATATAAACTTTAGTTTTTGGTTGGTATTATATAACTTTTGTAACATAACTTGTATACACCAATAATCGTGTATTATTTAAAAATTTGTACACTCCAACGAACAATAGCATTAAATAAATTATTACTTAAACTATTCATTTCAGAGAGAGTACTATTAATAATATGACACTGGTTTTGTACGTAATTAGAATCTCCATAAATTTGACCATAATACTGACCACTGGGATTAATTTGACCGTATTTATCTAAAGGGTTTTTGTCGTCTTTAATTATTTTAGTAATATCGTGTAACGCTATGAAATTATCTTTTTGTTGTATTAAAATATCTACTAAATTAGATCTAATAGTAGGATTCTCTGCAAATATATGTAAAAATACATCTTGTACTAGATGGTTATCTGAAGACCCAAGCTCTGCAGGAATTTGGTAATTTCTAGGTATAGTCTCTATCATAATAGCTGGTAGCTGCATTCTATGATTAGCAGTAATACTATTATCTCCATTAGGTTTTACTGAATTACTATATGTATATTGCTGTACTTCTTTCCACCAAGAAGATTCATTAGATTTATAGGTTTGTACATATCTATAAGAGTATTCCATTTCTACTTTACTCGTGCTAGATACCACACGATTAAAATTAATACGGCCTAATCTATAGTCTATTGTATAACCATAGTTGCCACTTCCTGTAGGGGCAGGTAAAAAAGTATTGTTTAAATATAGTCCACTAATTTCTATAGGTGAACCAACACCAGTTTCATAAACCCAGTCTTTTCTAGGAGATTCCCAGACTTTAGTTGTTTGAGAAGGATCAGAAACAGCTTTTAATTTATGGAAATCATTACTATACAATCCAGAAGTAGGTATTTTTACATCTACATATGAATCGACATTTAAAAAAGACCAATCTAAAAATCTTTTAAGATTATCTTCTAAGTTTGATATAGCTCCTCTTTGGCCTATTTTATTAGTATTTAAAAATGTACTACTCATAAGCTTTCCTCAATACGTTTCTTTATAATTGTATAAATTTTAGATTCTACTTTATCAATAGCTCTAGTCGTCCAGTTGCTTTCTTCTTTACCTATATATAAAGGAGGAACTCTCCAATCTCGATTACTAGGTATCATTACACCAAGTCCAGATCTAGATCTAGAGCTTGATATATACTTTACATCATATTTTTTTACGATAGGAGCATTGCCTTTTAATAATAGCCATTCTAACCAAGGTAGCGTTGTACCTTTATCTGTAATAACAACAGCAGCATCAGAGAATATAACACCCGACATATCATCAGATTTCATCATGTTTAAGGTAAACCCACCAGATAGAGATCTGCTACCGGCAATAATTTTATTTTGTGTAAATTGTATAGTGTTAACTAAAGCATCGACCACCTCATTTACTTGTGAAGCCTCTGGGATACCAAATTCTATTTTAAGAGTGCCGGAAGTCAGAGAGCTATATTCTGGTTCTTGAATTAAAGACTCTTTAACTGCTTGTTTGATATCGCTAACTATTCTAGGAACAGCTTTAGAAATAGATTTATCTAAATGTCCACGAACTGCTTGCATAATAGATCTAGTTATGTCAGCGTCACTTTCCAAAAGTCTTGCGGTTATTCTCATTGTTTTTTCCACATAGTAATCACATATTTATTTTGGCCTAAACCTACAGGAGTAGGTTCTCCTGCCCTATAGTATACATAATTACCAGATGCAGATATGTTAGTATCGAATACCACAGAATTAGCGTTACGTATTTTAGGTAATTTACTAATATCAGAAATTGTTTGAGCCATTCCGTCAGAAATATTAATAGAGTCTGAAGGATAATTAAGAAAATACTTACTATCAAATATAACGGCCATATTAACGATTTCGTTAGAGTCTGTTTTAACAGCACCCATTCCTAAGCAAACAGGACACATAGTTCCCTCTGTAAAAGGAGCTGGTCCAGTATCATTGTAAATATTAGAGGATAATTTTGAAATAGGATCATATATACAGTTTTCACAAAACGTAGTATTATCCTGTCCGCTGTATTCGAACTTGCAAGGTACAGTTAAACCACTATCAGATAGAATACCATCTATAGCATCTGTATATAATTTTTTAAATTCTGTCGAAATAATATTATTAAAAGGATTAGTCATTGTGCTTTTATAGTTTGGAAAATTGTGTCGTTATCTCTAATTTGTATAGTGGAACTAGCTAAAAATTCACTACTGTCTGATACTGTAGTTGAACTTAAAGTCCTAGTCGCTACTAATGTTTGTTCTTGAACCACATTAATATCATTATCTTCAGGAATAAAAATGTGAGTAGGATAAAAAATAATTATTTTTGATTGTTGTGTAGTATCTGATAGTTGTGAAATTATAGACATTTTATGGCTCGTATGTGATAATAAGTTTCCAAGAACCGATAGAACCTGATGCTCCCACATCATCATCCCTGATGTGTAAATACCAATCACCTGTTACGGCATGACCGAACAAATGATTAAAATTAGAATTTAAAGTTTCGCTACTATACTTATAAATATCTGTTTTATCATTAATATTACACACACCTCCATGATGAACATTATTTAATGTTTGAGAGGCTATAGCTTTATTGGAAAACATGTAGCTAAAATTATTATTAAAATTAGTAATTTTATCATGAGCAGACAATAATATTTTATCTCCTGAAGGAGGAGCTAGCAGAAAGGCTAAATCTTGTACTCCGCTGTGTTTTAAATTATTGATTGCTAATTCTACATTAGTAATACTTCTACTATCACTTACAGATACATAACCACTCACTTCAGAGTTATCAAGGATATTAATACCACTACCAGTATTAACTACAGAATAAACATCTAATTCTATACAATCTTCAGGTAAGCATAAATCAGCAACTGCTCCAGGTGTAGGAGTAGGCGTCGGAGTACTGGTCTCTGTATCTGTTGTGTCTTCTTCGGTATCAGTATTCAAAGAATCAGTATCAGAAGAGATAGTTGTACAGTCTGTAATAACATCGAAATTTCTTACTAATAAACTGACAGAGCCTGTTAATATTCTAGTGTTTTTATTAATAGTTCCGACTGTCTCTATGATATCTAAATCATAAATAGCAGTACTAAATGTATAATTTTTAGTAATTTGAGCACCAATACTAAAATTAATAGATCCTGTATTATCTCCAGATAAAATGTACCCTCCGTTGTTTGGATCTAAACTAGAGTTAGACTGACTCGTAAAAACCTTAGTATTATTATTTAAGTCTTTCCATCTCAACACAACACACTTTCCAGATAAATCAATACCTGTGTTATTAGTATCATTATATTGTATAATAATATTGAAATCAGAACCTTGTTCTATTGTAAAATTTAGATTAGCTGCAGACATTGATTATTCCTATGTGTAAAAGTCTCGGTCATGATGTTGGGCAGAGTTTCGTAGATATGTTGGATCAAATTTATTACCAACAAAAGGACTAAGAATAGCTTTAATACCATTAGCATTACCTACTTCATATTCCATTCTTAATTTATCGTAAAGAGCGCAAGGCCCTTCTTTTAATATAACTTCATATCCCCTCAAATTACCTCCAACAGATAGCTGTGCCGGTCCTAATGCTGCCTTTATCCCTTCCATGGCTGCTCTAGTACGAAGTGTACTTTGGTCTAACATGCAGGCAGATTTAAGAGCAACAAAACCTATGAAGTCTATGTCTTTAGTAGATAAAGTGCTCGGATCGGGAGTAATTGTAGGGGTTGTAATATCGACAGTATACTCATTGTCTAAATTAATTTCTGTAGTAACATATTGTGCTGCTACTACTATTAATTGTTGGATTCTATCGTCAGAGTAGGTAGGATTATCGGATAAATCATTTATCCAGGATCTAACAATCAAAGGTATTTCTACATTCCATGACATAATATTTTAGCCTATTTAAAAAAGTAATATTCGCAAATGTATCTATCTGTTGTATACACCTTGCTTTATGGTATTATCTTGTTCTGAAAAGTACTCAATATATTAGATTCAGTATAGTTAGGTACGCTACCACCTACTTCTAATAATTCTAATTTAGCAACCCAATTGACATTTTTAGAATTTGCACCTTTGCATTGTATGTTAATTTGATCTGCTCCGCCAGCACCAGCTCCTGTTACGGTAGCTTGCACGTCCCAGTTACTATCTGTTTCAGCTATAACGGTTTTTGTAACACTACCCACTAAAGCAGCACCATACCCATCATTATGTAAGCAACCTGTTAATACATATGCTGCATTATCTGAATTAGAAGCATTAACCTGATCTGTTCTTCTACCTACTATATTAGCAGTAAACATCATAGTTCTATTTGATGCTAATACAACATTAGCTCCATTGTTTTGTATCGTAGTAAAAGAAGCATTAGTAGTAGCTCCTCTTAAAATGTAAGTGGTATTTTGAGCATCTCCATCAGCCCCAAATCTACCATGAGACATGGATATGCCCCCATCATTATATATCCAGCCATCAACACCTAATATTACGCCAGTAGAAGCAGCATAAAAACCTTCATTTGTTAATCCTATATTACCGTCTACGTGTAAAGTATATGATGGAGAATCTGTGCCAATACCGACTTTATCCGCACTACCGTCTACAAACAGTAAATGAGTGTCTGTATCACCTTCAACCCTAAAGTCTACAGCTGCTCCAGCCTCATTCAATACTAGCGTAGATGTAGTCATCTTAGCAGAAGTAATAGCCCCATCAGCGATAGATATATTAATTTCTGTATCTGGAGTTTCTCCAATAGTAAAGTCAGTAGCAAAATCTAAAGTAACAATATCTGCTCCGCCAACTTGACTACCGTTGGCTTTAACGGTTGTCATGCTTCCTCCACCACCTCCTCCAGCATTTGCATCTACATAAGCTTTGATAGATTGCTGAGTAGCTAAATGTGTGGCACTATCAGAAGCCATATTGTCTTCATCTTTTACAGGAACGACAAAATCAAGTGTTCCGTCTGCATCTTCATAGGTAACAGCTATAAAAGTTTCAGTATTGCTAGAAACCATAGCCCCGACAATGTCTTGTATTTCTTCATCTGTTTGATCGGCAGTGGCGCTAGCTTCTATTCCATCAAGTTTAGTTTTGTCTCCGTTAGCAAACGCCCCCTCCGAAGGCTTGACTTGTAACGTAGAAATGGTAACCCCTTTGACTCCTGCTAGGTCAGTCAATTCACTGTCCATCAACGCTCCAGCAGAGGTAACATTGGCTGTATCAGTCACATCTGCAGAAGCTTCTATACCGTCTAATTTACTATGGTCTGCAGTGGTGAAGTTCTCATCAGTTTGAGATGCGACAACGAAATCAATAGTACCATCAGCGTCTTGGTAAGTAACAGTGATACCTGTCTCAGTATTACTAGAAAGCATTGCTCCAACAATATCCTGTATTTCTTCGTCTGTCTGGTCCGCTGTCGCACTTGCTTCAATACCATCGAGCTTAGTTTTATCTCCGTTAGCAAACGCACCTTCTGATGGCTTGACTTGTAAGGTAGAGATAGTAACGCCTTTAAC
>MDSV01003762.1_pt1 | contig 100098 bp, 112 predicted proteins | sample 810851 | NCBI WGS metagenome assembly MDSV01 (sample SAMN05326640, study PRJNA326480) | marine metagenome | isolation source: seawater | place: Atlantic Ocean: North East | collected 2012
TATAATCTAAAAAACAGATTACAACACAAACGACGAAACAAAGGGTTAGCACCCTGGGCTATTAACTAGAGATCAAAATTATCATTTAAAAGGTCATCAAGGTCCGGATCAGTCAAGCCTTCTGCAGCAAGAAATGCTTCCCATTCAGCAGGATCATCTGATTGAGGTGCTTCATTTAAAACAACTTCAGCTTCTAACTCATCATTAATTTCATCAGCAATTGCCTGAACGGTTGGTGTATCAATCTTTACTTCATTGATCTCCACCTTTTTCTTTACTTTGGGCATAGGAGCAGAGTCCTCTTCGAGCTTAAGTGCTTTAGGAGTTCCAGGCATAGTTTCGATTACATCATCTAAACCATCAACATAAATTAAATGAAGTTGTTTAGGATGGTCAATAGTAGATCCTTCTGTACGAATCTCAAATGCAACACACTTAATACCGTTATTAATTCGGGTACCACTAAATCGAATCCAAGCTTTTCCTAACTTAGTAATGTTCTTGCTATATTCTGAACAGTCAACACCTTCGAGTTCAAGTACTCTTAAACTTGGTTTAATGTTCTCAAGAGAAACAAATACCCATTTAGCACCACGGCCACTAAACTTCGACTTAACTTCTGATCTCCAATTATCACCAGCTTTGCCACTACGACTTGCTAATGGTTTAATGTTTTCTTTCAACAAAGATTCAACCTCTTTACGATAGTCTGTAAAGCCTTGAGGATTGTCTTGAAAGTGGGAAACGAGAGCTTCAATTAAATGATCAGTTGAGTTCATAGTAATCTCCTTAGAACTATTATTGTTGTTTGTTTGAATGTTGGTCATATTTAATGTCCTTTTTGAATGATTGTTTGTTAATGCCTTATGGTATATTATAATTGGAAGTTAATCCTATTTACACTTAGGAGTATATTTTAAGTTGCACCTAAATTTTAAATAAGCTTTTATCCTTAACAAAACAGTAAGGCGAGTGACCCTTAAAATCCCAAAGTGTACCTTTTCTTCCTCCATTAATTAATGTAAACCCTCTGTTTTCCATTCCCTTGACAAATAATCTGTGATGCTTTCTACTCCTCACAGATGACTTACCCGCTGGCATAGTTAGAACTTGACCATCAAAATCATACTTTAAGAAGTGACCAACTGTAGATCCATTATTCTGTTCAGCATTCCACATTGTTGAATACATAAACATTCCTTTATTACTTAACATATTTAAAGCATCGTTAATTCCTAAGAAAGGTAAACCAACGCCTTTTCTACTTGGATCTTCTATATGCTCTACAAATTCAAAGCCAGTAACTACATCTAAATAACCTTCTTTAATATCGCTTAAAGAACTTACAACATGAAGATTATTAATGTTTGCAAGCTTGCACATTTCTTTCATTAAGAGAATACTTTCAGGAGAAGCATCTGTATAATATACCTTGCTGTTAGGTAAGAAATAAGCCATCCAAATAGTTGTTAAACCAATTCCTGCACCTAGATCTGCAATTATTAAATTATCGTTTTTCATACCTAAGAGATCAAATGTTTTGCATAACTTATCTATAATGCACCATTTTCCTACATGCCCTTTTTTGTGAATTTCACCAGAAACATATAGACCACAGTGAAGTGATTCATAAATATAGTTGGGATCATTATAGATTGAAACACATCTATTGTTCATCCAATTATTTGCAAGGCTTTTCAACATTTGCGAATTTTTTTGAAAGTTGGCAAGTGCTTGAGCTTGAGAAACATTTGTAAAGTTGCTTGCATATTTTGCAAGCCAAGATTCAAAACTTGATCTATCAGAAAAGCCCAAAATATCAGTTAAGGTTGGTGTTCCTACATAATTAAAATCTTCTAGCACCGGGTCTGTATTGTATTGACCCATATATCTTATGTTGTTTTCTACGAGATATTTTGTGCCTTTTTTACTTATCATGTAGTAAGAGTTTGAATTTATAGGTTGTATTGTATAGTTTTTGCTAACCATTATTTTTCTTTCTTTTTAAAGTAAATGCTACATTCTTCTAACATTTCAAAATTATTATATCTTTTTTGCAATGCTTTTACAAGCAAGGCTATATTTTTTTTAAAATAAGGATTGCAACTACCTGTAAGACTTCTGAATTTGTCTAGAGGATTCATTAGCAAATATAGAAACTCCATATCAGAAACACTACAATCTGTAATATTGTTATATAAGCTAATGTTTCCTTTGTAATTTTCTTTGTTACATATTTTTTCGCAAACAGAAAAGATAAGCGTTAAATATCCTTTAACAAATTCAATTGTGCTGTCGTTTATTACGTTTAATAACTCTAACTCTTTTCTTAGAAACTTGTCTTTTTTAATTTCCTTAAAAGAATAATACTTAGACTCAAAAGATTCTTTGAATAATTCACTCTTTTTTAAACTATTACTATTGTTAACTGCTTTAACAGCAATCATTTCTCTTGCAATATAATATTTAATTACATTTTTAAAAAAGTCTTCTTTGTCTAAGCTTTTTTCATACAACAAAACAAAGTCTTCATGCTTTAAATTAAAATCTTTACTATTTTCAATCTCTAAATTAGATATTATAGTTCTTTCAAAAAGATGATCTACATTATAAAAACTGTCATCATTCAGACTAATGTTAATGTTTGAGTTTTTCTCTGTAAATAGAGTAACCTGATTTTTTTGCCCAGGATAATCTTTCCTGTGCTTTTCAACCCAGTTCATCAGACAGTCTCTTGAACCACTTAACTCCTTCCCAACATTACGATTTAAAGAATCAATGTCTTTTCTAGATAAATCTTTTGGTAATTCACAAAGATTTGAAAACTCTTCAAAAGCAAAATAAAATTTCTGATAGGAAGTTCTACAATTTAAATTGTTAATATAAATGTTATTAATGTCATCATATTCTTGAAGGATCTTGTTTTCTATAGATAACGATATATTATTAATTTTATTTTTAAAAGAATTTAACTTTCCAAATTTTTCATCCGAGAGACACTTTCTAAACTTTCTACTGTAGTCATACTTCAACAAGTCTAAAACACGTCGCTGAGAAATTAGTTTGAGATAGTTTCTTATCTGTTTAAGACTCAAATCTTTTAGACTAATTTTAGTTTCATCTATTTCTTTTTTGTTACTCAACTTGTTTGTATCAAAATGAAGATAACCAGTAAAGTTATCTTTAAAGCCACTCCATCCTAAGCTAGTAATAACCTTTATATTGTTAATATACCAAGTTCCGCTAGCTGCGTCTTTTTGTATATAACCTGTTTGCTTAAGCTCTTTTTCTAATAAAATTAAATTTTTGTTTTTCATAAAAGATTCTTTTGGTTTGTTGGTTTGTTATTACCTTATGACATATTATTATTTACATGCTAAATGTTATTTTGAGTATTTAAATACACAGTCTGCTGCTATCTCCATCATTGCTCCAGTTTTCTTGTCTACAAAATAATATCCATCACTACTTTGTTCACTTAAAACCTTTCCAGTACTTTCACCTTTATAGATTTCTGTACCTCCGCTATAACAAATAATAATAGCTCCTTTACCATAGCTCTTGATCTTGCCGATTACACCATCTGTACAGCCACATAAAATGAGTAGTGCTGTTAATAAATAAAATCTCATATTGTTACTCCTAATATGTTATCTCAACAACCAGATATTCTTGTTTTTAATTCTTGCAATCTCTAAAGATCTGTTCTTTAAAAACAGATCTTTTAACTTTTCTTTTCCTTCTTTGGTTATACATCATCTCCATCTTTTACCTTTATATTTAAAGATCATGGGCAAACGATATATACAGCCAGAATTCTTTAAAGTTTTTATATCTTCTTTACTGACATCAGACATAAGTTACTTATTAATCCTAGACTTCGTCATCTTCTTCACCATCATGCCATTCATCAATGGTATCTTGCATACTACACATGCTTGAACCCATATACTCATGATCATCATCTAAAGCAGTCACAATTTGTGAATACCAATATGATCGAGCGCGAGCTTCTTCACTGTCTGGAACTAATCTGATTGCTTCTTCCAAAAGCTCTTTGATTTGATGTTTTATTTCTTCAAATAAATATTTGTCACTCATTATTATTTTCCTTTTGATTGTTGGTTGATTTGTTGTTGCCTTATAATATATTATAATCAATATATAATCTTATTTGCACGTATTATTGAACTTTATTTTAAGTTCTAAATGGGAAAGTAAACTGGATAACAGGATGTTTAAATCTACTAAAACGTAATCTTTTAATCTCTCTTTCTATGCAAGTTGCTGCAATTGAATCTTTAAAAGGCTTGTTATGTACAGATGCTTTTGTAATTTGTCCAGAACTTATTATTGTAATTCTTACTTTTATCGTTCCTTTTCCTTTAAGTGACGGGTCTCTGCTTAGACATTTAGAGACATTTACTCTTTTCATTGCAGTTTTGATGTCTCTTTTTCTAGGTTTTAAAGGAAGATTTCTTTTTCCTCTTCGTATTCTACCCAATATATCTTTGGCATTATTTAACTTTGAGCCAACCTTTTTTTCTTCAACTGTATAATTGTAATCTGGACACCCATCTTCATCGTGTATACCATCAAAATCTTCAGGAACTTGAGGACAATAGTCATATTGGTCAAAAATACCATCACCATCAGAATCATAACTAAGACTTCTATTATTTAAGCCAGCATCTATTATTCTTTTTTCAAAAGTATTTGTGGGCTTATTGTTTCTATTACGAGGATGTCTTTTACTTTTAGGCACAACCTTTAATCCAAGATTATTTAGCGATCCATATGCGCCTATCGATTTTAAATAGTCTCTATGCTTTTTCCAGATTTTATTTATTTTAAATATAAAAAGCTTTTTAAATACATCGTTATCACTTTCAAAAGGTTCAACATGAATTTTATTTAAAACATTTGTCAAACAATAACTTTCCCGTTCAGAATTTTCTAGATCATATTCTCCTTTTAAGACAATGCCTTTCTTGTGAACTGTGACAAAAAACGACATTGTATTTTTATACATGTTTCTTTTCCACAGAGATTCTGAACATTTTTCAATATCAAACATTTTCGATTGTATTTTTCTATCTAAATCATCAATACTAAATTTTGACTTTGCTTTTAAGATTTTAATATCTCTAATCTTATCAAAGGCATCATCGAAAAGCTTAAACTTTAAACTTGATTTTTCTAAGATCTCTCCATTTGACGTTTTTGTTGCAGTTATATATAAACGATAATAATCATCAACTCTTTTTAGATTGCCATGCACTGTAACATGTGCTTGTATATCTCTTCCAATTTTTACTATGCATTTTCCAATACAATCTTCTAAGTCTACTCCCGGCGGTAATAGTTCAGTAATATTCTCTGAACTTAATAGAACATATGATTTAGAATCAATATTTTTCCCAATAACAATTATTAATTCTTCGTTTAATGAGTCCCATTGAGAAGTTGTTATTTTAACATTACCTTCAATGTTTACTTTAGAAACAAAAAGTCTTTGTTGACTGTAAGCATGTATATCAAATGTCAACAGAAAAATACACAAAATAAAAAATGATCGCATGATAAGTTCTTTGTATGAAGGATTGATTAAATGTACTTTCCAAGTACTAGATTGTTATCTATATAATAAATAACAATCATCAGTACTATAATCGGTATAACTAATCTTATAGATTACCATCCAAATAATTTGTAACAACAGATAGCATAACAACTGGTGTAGTTAATGCTGCTGATATTGCAAACACAATAAAGGATAAGCGTAAGCAATTAGTTATTATTGCTTTTAGTTCTTTAATCATCAGAAAATCCTCTTTCTTTGTTAGCCGGATCGTCATCATTACCGAAGCGATCTTCCCATTCTTCTTGAAACTCAGCACCACGTGCTTCATAATAATCTTGCATATTATTATATACGTATGAAACTATATCACTCATATCCATTCCATTAATAATATCTTTTATTACCTTGTCTCTATTATCATAATCATTAATAGGCATATACATTATCCTTTCTTATCAAAGACACTCTGACCAGTGTTCACCAGTCTCTTCGCCCCAATGAGAGCGAGAAGCTAATAGTTGTCCGCTACCATTATAATCAGCACCACATTTACAAGTATTAGTAAACTTACCTAAAGACATCCATTTACCACAACACTTGATTTGAGCAGGAACTCTGTAAGAAAACTCATTTTCATAATATCCTAGCTTATAGTCACCACTCTCTAAAACCTCAAGATAGTTTTGATAACCCATATCTCCACCTTCACTCCACTCTCCCCATCCCATATCCTCAAACATTTCCTTTCTCTCTTCAACATAACCTTTCTGAAAAGTTTCAATGTTTTCTGAATAATCTCCACCGTGAATCTCAAACGTGCAGAGTCCTTCAACATCATGTGTCATATAGGTTGTCTTTTGAATACGCGTTTTCATATAAGCTTTTTTGTAGTTGGACATATTTTGTTTTCCTTTTGATTGTTGGTTGGTCCTTATGATATATTATAAATAAAATATAATCTAACTTACACGTTAATAACTTTCTAAGGTTAATTGTGTTGCACAGTAATATAATCAAAACACTTAAATGGTTATTTTGTTGTCCACTGTTTCATTGTTTCTTCATCTAAATTTAGACTGAAAATCTCACCATTCCTATTTAGAACTTTCATATAAACATGATTCTTTATTGTGTCAGACGCTACGCTAAGTATAGTACCATAAAAGTATTTACCAATGTCACCGTCATAAAAAAGCAAACTTCCGGTTTGATAATCATTAATCATTATTGTTTTCCTTTTGATTGTTGGTTGGTCCTTATGATATATTATAACTATTATTTAATCTAAGTTACACTCTAATATTTCTCTACATATTAAACCCAAAAGTTAAAGACACTCTATGCCCAGCATCAACGCCTCCAGGCAAATCATCCTCGTCTTCAATTCGAGTTGAAGGAACCCAAGATAAGTTTAAAGGTAGATTTAAACTTCCTATACTAAAGTTATATCCAACAGCAAAAACTAAACCAACACCTGCTAAAGACAAATTAGGTCCAGCTCCTATCTCAAAACCACTCTTGGCTCTTAAACCAATTATGGAAGTTACTGATGGTAATACATATCCCTTCTCTAATCCACCTGCTAAAAGCACCCACTCTACTAACCCAGCTAACTCTTCTCCAGAAACAAATTTTGTTTCAAATTGCCAGCCATACTGTGTCATGAAACTTCCATCAATCTCCTCCACTATTTTCCCGGGGGTAATATATGTCAAACCTAATCTAGGACCAGACAATTCTTTGGGCACAGCATGCACTACTGTTGCTGACATCATAAATGCTGCAACTAATAATATTATAATCTTCTTCATAAATAATCCTTTATTCTTCAACATGACAAATACTAGATCTTACTAATCTTCCATCTAAAGTCGTAAAACTCCAGATACCACCTCTATGATTTGAAGGTGATACCATATTATCAAAGTTAATGTCATAACTCTTTACTTTTCTACTCCCGGGCATTTCACAATGTATTTTATATATACTGGCTTTCCTCTTGTTATACTTCCGTTTATGTTTAATCCTCTCCTCTGAAGTTGTACATCCAAAAAAGAAAGTCGCTGCTGTCAATAAAACAAATAACTTATTCATTAACACCCCTTTAGTTATATACTCTTCTTAAAAGTTTACGCTTACCATCTTCAGTAATACCCCAAATAGAACCATTCCATAAGTTAATCATCGATGCTGCTGTAAAAGAACTAAAACTTAAAGCCTTAAATCTTTTTCCGCCTCTCGTCATACCTGTTACTTCAAATCTTGTAAAATACATATTTATTATCCTTTTTGATTGATTGTTTGTTGTTACCTTATAATATATTATAATAGGTAATATAACTAAGTTACACTTCTATAATCTATTATCTCTAAAGCATAAGGTCTAATAAAACCTACATGACAAGACGTTGTCTTTGACACATAACTCCCACCTGCCGTTGTATGATTATATACTCTCTTTACTCCATCTACTATCTCTCCAATTAATAATCCATAAGAATATATCGTCCCATCATTATAAACTCTCATGCTCTCACTACGAGTACACACAACTCTTAACTCTCCATCTACTTCCCTCTCTCCCCCTATCATATTAACCCACTCCGACGCTACTTGATTTATTGTTGCTCTTCTGTTATTTTTCATTTTTTAGTTCCTCACATATCGATACACATACTTTACCACATTCAAAGCTAAGTAATGAACATAATAACACAACTAAGATCTTATCCAACATCACTAAACATTTAAAACATAATATGTTGCTGCTCATACCCATAAACAATATAAACAAACTTATCCAGAAACTTACAAACAATAATACATTTTTCTCATCCATATAACTTTACTCAATATCTTAAACCTGAGGCTTATAACTCTTAGCACGCTTTTCTATAAGTGCAAGACGATCTGCTTCTTCTAGAATCATAATTCTTTTACAAGCCGTATAAGTAATTGTTATATTACGAGATGTTGTAAACTTCTTCTTTGTTTCATTTTTCGGGTTGAGCTGATATTGACCGCTGTGACCATTCGATCTAAGACTATCAGAACACATTCGTCGACGAACGTATCCGTTAGCATGTGAAGTATAGATAGCACCCGTTCTCTCACATAGAAAAGCTCTAGTACCGTTTCTTGCCTGACGAGGTGTTGTGATTTCATTATTTAGAATAGACATATTGCAAATCCTTTGATTGGTTGTTATGATATATTATAATAGGAGATATAACTAAGTTACACTCCTTAAACAGTAATGAGTCTTCCTCTATTTTCTTTAGCATGAAGATGAGTTTCTGCAATTTCTTCAGCACATAGCATATCTACTTCGACATACTCAAGGAAGTATTCATCTTGTCCCTTAGGATGAGTAAGCAACAAATGCGCTTTACCATTCTTAGTACAATCCCTAAGTGACTCGATGTCCTGCCTAATATGCTCAGGAAGTTTAAAAAGTTCTTCATCACAAGACATGATTAGATTGTAGAATTGTTCTTTTGATATTGTTTCCATTGTAAATCCTTTGGATGGTTGGTATATTATATTATAATAGGAGATATAACTAAGTTACACGATAGACACTATCTAATCTTCTTTAGTTCACGTCGACATTTACTAACTTCACTATAACCATGAGAAGCTGAAAATCCTGCTACAAGCGCAAATGTAAGCGCACTTACTAGGATTTGCATTCCTTCGTCTCTCGAACTATTACTACTATTACTACTAAGAGCAATTGCTGTTGGCAAAACCGCCAAAACTGTAACTGGCGGTACAATAAGTAAAGTATCTGCAATCGGTGCAAAATAGTGCGTTGTACATTTTTTCGGGTATGACTTATGAGTCCTTACAGTTAAAGCTGCACACCCTGAGTTTAAAGTGATCAACACTATTAGAATAGCTATACGAATTAAAGTCATTTAACAATCTTTCAGTAATGAGTTAAAAAGTTGCTGCTGAATCTATATAAAACTAAATGTTACGAATCTAAATCTCTATCATCACGGGATGCTGCATAAACATATCCTATAAAGAATCCTGCAAAATAAGTTATAAAGTATATCATCTCTTTCCTTTCAAAAGTTTATCACGTTTATTTATAAGATCTTCTAATCTACCCGTCAAACCACGTCTCTGCCTTTCATCACGGATAGCTCTATTTAATTGTTCTAATGTCATCATTCAAATCCCTCCAAATAAGTGCTGAGCGTAACAGTACCATTATGATATTCATAATCTACAACATGCGTCACACCATGCTTCTTAAGAATCTCAAAGAAATCTTCTCTAAGATCCCAAAACTCTCCAGGTAAATGCTCAACTGCAGCAGGAACATGCTCAGGTTTAAAATCTTCTTTAGCCTCTTCCATATTCTTAGGCCCACAATGCGCATCTGTTATAAGTATCTCACTTCCATCCGACTTATGAATATAGCCAATACCAGCAGGACAGCTGCGATAATCAGGGTTGTACCAAGTTGTCGTAGAAAGATCCATAATATTTTCCTTTTCAATTGATCAATAGTAAGGGTTGAATTATAATATATTATAAAACAATAATAATCTCTTTTACACTTCAGACTCCACACGACGCTTCACATAAATCTCCGCCATCGCAACACTACTCGCAAATACAAACGCTAATAACAAAGACACAGACGCAAAACAAAACGTTGCTAACACAAAACATACATTAGACAAATACTTCTTCATAATAACTCTAATCTCCTTAAAATATTCTAATCTTCTTTAATCAACTTCTATATATGAACCCTCACTCACCACTAACTCCACTCCAAACATATCCCAACACACCAATATCATCTCCACCGTCTCCCTACTCGGCACGACATAAGTCCCATCTCTAAGCACAGTCTCCTCCTCTTCAAGATAATAATCAATCCTCTCCTCTTTAGACACTCCCTCCGACGCTGCGACACCTCGCGGAGCCGCCCAAGTAACGATACTCCCTCCATCTGCTTCTTTATCATCATACATCCCACACCCCCATATACTTCTCTACCCAACCCATACGCTTAGCAAACACATAATATACACAATACATCACCAACATACAACCTATCCCCACCCCACTACCAAACTCCCCCTCCAACCACATCCCTACAAATACCGGCAATAAACACACTCCCATCAACACCATAAATAATATCAATAACGTCGCGACGCCACAAAATAACACCACAAAATCACTCACGTCTTTCATCAACTCTCTCATCTCTTTCCCCTCCCTTTCTACTTATTAACTACATATTATCTCTTATTAAACAACAAGTGGCCGAAAAGACCCTCTGCAAACACTTCTCATATAAACCCATAGTAAACACCCAAAAATCAAAAAAACCAAAACAGCGTTAACGTCATGCTTTTAAAGTGACTCACTATGCCTAGGCTACGCGACTAAGCTGTGCGCTGGCTCTGAAACTGATATTGATAATCATTATCATTTACGGTGTTTTTTTGCGAGTTTGATGAGCTCATTGTAGTAATCGAAAGGGTATACCCAGCAACCGTAGGTAGGTGTACTCTGCATCCATTCGCGCTGAGAAGCGTACTTTTCTTTCAGTAATTCTTTTTCTTTTTCAAAGTTCATATTATTTGACTCCGGGCCGCGCAAAAGCGAGATCAATAGTTATGCTACGTGAGACAGAGCAGGGTCGAGTTATTTGCAAAAGCGTCGTAGATCTGAAGCCATAATATCAAATACGTGTTGGTTGTGTTTAACAGTAACGTAGCTTTCTCTGTATTTAGTTTCAGCCTTGCCTTTGCTGATTACGTTTAGCATTGTATTAACTTGAAGAATACGCTGAGGGTCATCGATCTTCGGGTATGAGCTGAAAGTGTGGTTGCTGTGATTGGTGAGGAATCTTCCGTTAGGTGTACTCCCGTAGATCTGTGCGATCTTTTTGATTGTGAGAGTATCGCCGATGTTAGTTGTACGGATTGAAGCCATTTTATTATCCTTTTGATTGTTGGTGGATTATGATATATTATAATAGGAGATGTAACTAAGTTACACATCAAAAAGTTGCGACTAGATCTACGCAAAACTAGATCAAGGCGTTTGCAGATGTGACGAGGACGAACCGAGACGTTGTAAGGTTGAGTAAGCCTTTAGTGTTATGATGTAGGGTTTTCACGTTCTTGGACGTAGTACCAATCTGCAACAAGCCACCCGTATTCGTCACTGAGTGCATCAGAAATCTGGTATTCGCTGACGGTGTGAGGATTATCGAAGAAGAGATCAAGGTCGACGTGTTGTGGAACACCTGTTGCGTTGCAGCATAGAGAGTGAAGTTTTTGTGCATCGTGGTCATCGCCCATCATATCAGCGACTTCACCTTCAGTGAGGCCGAGTCGTGATTGTAACTCTTCGTTAGTTTCGATGTCAAACTCCCATTGTACCTTTATCTTATTTGTTACAGACATAGCTCAATCCTTTGAGTGTTGGTTGTTTTGTTGTTGCCTTATGATATATTATATCTAAGGTATATAAACGGGTCATCGTAGATCTGATCGAAAAGTTGCGACTAGATCTATGCGCAAGTAGATCAAAATGTTTATATTAGTGACGAGGACGAAACCAAGGGTGGTAATGCCGAGTTTATATCGGACTAGATCTTAGAGTTCATCATCTTCGAAGTTCATTAGCTCTTCGATGTCACCCATTAAATCTTCGTAGTTTTCTTCAACTGCAGGAGTCTCTTCGGGTTTGCTGAGCTCAATCTCTACGTCTTCCTCTACATCTTGAGGCTTCGCAACCTCCTCCAACTTCATTGCATGTGGAGTAGAGTTAATAAACGAGATAGCTTCGTCTAGATCATGAAGAGGGATGTAGTGTAGTTGTTTTGGGTGATCTATTGTAGATCCATCAGTTCTAACTTCGAAAGCAGCAGCTTTAACACCGTTATCGATACGAGGTCCACTGAAGCGGATCCAAGCTTGACCATGAGCTTCGATAAACTTTGTGTAATCTTCAACATCAATGCCTTGTTCAGCGAAGCGAGACAGAGTAGGACGGATTGAATCGATGCTTACGAAGACCCATTTAGCTCCTCGGCCTCCGAACTTCGCTTTGACCTCGCTACGCCAATCGGTGCCATCAGCTGCTTTGCCACTGCGTCCACAGAGTGGTTTGATATCTGAGTTGATTAGTTTATCAAGGTGACGTTTGAAGCTGGTAACCTTTGGTTCTCCGCCGTTGTCAATGAACTGCTGAAAGATTGATTGAATGTTAGACATAACTGTTTCCTCTTGGATGTTGGTTGGTTGATTTGAGTTTTCCATGTTAAATGTCCTTTTGGATTGTTTGGTTGGATTATGTTTTATTATAACTTTATGAGAGAGAACTTACACGAGAGAAGGTATAAACCTTAGAAACCTTTTAAAGCTTCTAGTTCTTTAGATAAGAAGTAAGCATCATCTGAATATTGGTGAGCTAAACTGTAGTTACCATTCCGTTCAGCATTCTTAGCTTTGTTTAGTAGAAGTTGGATGCTTTTTCGAAGATTTTGTTTTGATGTGGACTTCATTTTGTATCCTTTGATTGGTTGGTTATTATGTTTTATTATACTTAACTTATTTAAAAGTTACACATAAAAAGTTGACGGGATCCTGGGTTATAACCTTGAGCTTGATTAAATGCTTAGTCCGAACTTGTGGCGAGCTTTGCGTAGGTTATAATCAAGAGATTCAAGATTAGCAGCACCTCCAGCAATGGTTTTCTTTTCAGTACCTTTAATGCCGCAGTAAATAATGTAACCACCTTTCTTATTAGCTTCTGCCCAAACTTGATGTGAAGGTGTTGATGAAAGTCTTCTTCTTGTTCTTCTGGCTTTAATCATATTGATTATCCTTTGTTTTGGTTGATTGGTTGTTGTTGCCTTATGATATATTATACTAAACTTATTTGAATGTTACACGTTGTGTGACGACGCCACGAAGCGTTTTAACGCTGAGTCACTAACTGTAATTGGTGTGCTTCTTCGTGGCGACGCGTAACAGTGTTGCAATAATCGAAGAGGTTACTGATTGTCGCAGTCATACCGTTGTAGTCATAGTAAGAAAGAAACTCTTCAATAACATTGTGAGACGGTGCAACACCATTCGCGATGAGAGTTTCTCTAATAGCACACTTCATTTTGTTTCTGTGATGTGGAATAACTTCAATATTCATATGAATCTCCTTTTATGCACGAATCGTAATAACTCTTCTAGAGTTTACATCATCTTCAGTTGTAAGTCGGTAGTCAGGTGTTACAATATCTTCAACGATACTTTCTTCTTTTAAAGGCACACTTAGATCGTGGTTAATCTCAATAATCACCTCGTCGTGAGGATTAAGTTCTTGTAGTTTAGTTATCAGTTGTTCAACTGTCATTCTTTCTCTCCTCAATCACATCGTGAATCCAAGCGCCACAATAGCCAACAATAAAGCCACCAATAAACGTTGTTATTCCAAGTAGCACCAGATTAAACATATATTGTTCTCCTTATGTTTTATTATACTTCGTCTCTCGTTGTATTACACGTTAACGTCGTAATCCTAACAACCATCTTCGAGTTCTTCTTCTTCAGTTAGTAACTCGATATCACATTCGTCCGGATGAGTAAGACACCAAAAGTCGCTGTTCTGATCCCAATCAATCCCGTCACTATCACCATCATCCGCGTCGTCAGCTTGTGCAAGAATGATTATCTCATCAAAGTCATAGTATTGGATTGCCGGCTGAATGATGTGTTCTTCAAACTCATAATGTTGAACAGGTACTTCGCGAGGTTGAGCAGCGTCATAAGCAATCGCTGAGAGACAAAACGAACCGATGAGTGTTAGGAAGATTGACATATCGATGTTTCTCAAATGAGATCCTTTCGTTATTTGTTGTTGTTTATTTGTTGTTTGCCCTTACAGTCATATTATAACCTAAGGAATTATTATTTGCACGAAGCGAAACGACGCCACGAAGCCACCACCACCCGAACCATTTTAAAGCTCTTCGTCCTCCATCGCCATAAGAGCTTCAATGTCTCCCATCGCATCCTCGAAGATCTCCTCTTTAACTTCAACTTCCTCCTCTACAACGGGAGACGACGCTCTCTCTTCGAGTCGCATCGCATGGGGAGTCGCAGCGAGTTGACTAATCTTATCATCGAGGTCGTGGAGTGCGATATAATGGAGCTGTTTAGGATGATCGATTGTAGATCCACCTGTACGAACTTCAAAGGCAGCTGACTTAACTCCATTCGCGACGCGAGGACCAGCAAAGCGAATCCATGCGTAACCAGCTTTATCAATCCAGTTACGATATTCCACCACATCATGTCCATATGTCTCCAATGTCGGCGCAATCTCTTCAAGAGAAACGCTTACCCATTTAGCTCCACGTCCAGAGAAACGAGCCTTAACTTCACTTCTCCAATCATCCCCTGTAGCAGTCTTCCCACTACGTCCACAAAGAGGTTTAATATCAGCATTAATCAACTGATCAAGGTGTCGTTTAAACGAGGTTACTTTAGGTTCACCACCGTTGTCAATGAATTGTTGGAAAAGTTGTTCGATTAAATTTACATTCTCAAGGTTTGACATTATATTGTCCTTTATTGGTTGGTTGGTATGTTTTATTATAAAGGGTTAAAGTTATAAGTTACACGGGTTAAGAGGTTATCTCTCTTTTATTCACTTCGCATAGTGATCAGCTGAGAGGAAGAAGTAGATCGCCAAGATTACCATTATTGATGAAGTCATATTTATCTCCTTATGGTTTATTATATTTATCTTTTCTAAAGTTTACACGCTTTACATCCTTTTCAGTCGACCTGTTTCACATCGCGATCCTCACGTTTTGGATTCGCCTTGCCGACCTGAGTTACCCTACTTTTCAAATATTTGGAGTTGGAATCCCGAAGCCGGTTGCCATCCCGTCCTCTTCGTCCTTAGGAACCACCGTTCCTATCCCTCCTTATGTTTTATTATACCTCACATCGTGGAGAGTTACACGAAAGGGCCCTAAAGCCCCGCCGCTCTCAAGAGCCCTCAAAGGGCCCCTCATATAGCCCCTATCTGGGAGCACTCAGTGGGCCTTACACGGGGGCTGGGCCAAGTCAACTACCCGAATTTTCTTCGCGCAACTTTTTCAAAAAGTTTTAGGGATCACATCTGAATACATCGTTTTTCTACAAAAAACTTCGGGAGAATTTTTGAAAAACTTTTTATATTATTAGTAATAAATAGATTTATATAATATTTTCTAGAAAGAGTTTTAAGTATGAGAATAACCGAGAGTAGATTGAGAAGAGTAATAAAAGACGTGGTAAGTGAGATTTCTAGACCTGGATCTAAAAAAAGACAATTGAAGTATCCTCCTAGTAATCCTCTTGGAGATGGTGTTGGAGAATATGATAATGGTTTTGGGGATAAAAAGGTAATATCTTATGAAGTAAAAGGTGGTGATGACTCTTGCGTTTTAGTTTTTAGAGCAGTAGAAGAAGACGATAGGGGGGAAGCAGATTTTATACATGGTATCATAAGAAGAGTGATGTTTCAAAAATTTGGTCTAATAAAGTCTGCAATGTCAACCCGTTCATCTGATTATTTAATTAAAGGCAAGTCTTTTGACGAAGTAGGAAAAATGGCAGCTGATTGTATTGAACTGGCTTGTGCTGAAATTACTGGTATACTTAAGTATATGGGTTTTGATAATTAATCGAGCTGGGTATCTCTAGTGTCACAGACGTAAAAAACGTTTGCGGCACTTATTGAAAATAGTAATTACAGCTTTTCATGAAAAAATTTTCGAGAGAAATTTCGAAGACTTTTTGTATTTTCAGTAATAAATAGAGTTATATAATATTATTTAAGAAAGAGGTTTGAAATATGCGTATAATTGAGAGTAGATTGAGAAGGATTATAAGAAGTGTGATTGCTGAAAGTATTGACGACATGTCTGGTGAGTTGGATCGTATGGGTTCAAGACCTGAGGGTTATGTAGGTATAGGAGGCGGACCTTCTGATGATTTGAATAATCGTTATTTAGTTGCTATTGCGGATGTTTGTATGAAAATGGAAAGTCAAGATATTGATCGTATGTGTAAAAAGATTATTGAATGTGATATGCAACAAGGTACAGATATGCAATTTTATTGTGATGAATTGCGCAAAGCTTTAGAACAAGGAAATAAAATAGGTATTCGTGAATGCTTGTATTACATTTGCAAGAATAGTGAGTGTTGTAAAATTGTTTTAAAATGTTGTGCTTGAGTTGCTTTTTAGTTCGAGTAGGGTGTCTCTAGAGTCACGACGTTTTCTTTAGATAGATTTGTTTTGTGATTTGATTGAATATATAGATTATGAATAGAAATTAATGAGGAGTTAAAATGAGAATAACCGAGAGTAGATTGAGAAGATTAATAAGAGAAATATTATCAGAGATACCGAGAAAATATGATCATATAACTAGTTATATCGATTTAAAAGAAGAGCATGGCTTTGAAGTAGAAAATTTAATTACTCTAATTGCAAATAGAATCTATAAAGAAGAGACTAGAGAGAATGCAGAAGCTTTGAAGATTGAATATGAGCAAATGTGTTTAGACGCTGACTTGGGGGAATTTGCTGATGACATTATAGCAGATGCGTATAAAAGACATCGTGATCAATATTGATTATTTAAAATAGTCTTTAGTGTGTGAAAGTAATTTTAGCTTTTTGTGAAAAAAACTTCGGGAGAAATTTTCAAAAACTTTTTGATATTTAGAGTATAAAGAGAAGAGTTTTATATGACGCTGTTAGAGAGATATATAAGAGAAATTTTGTTTGAGAGTGCAGATGATTTGGATATTACTTTCAAGAAAGGTGATAAAAAAGATCCGCCATCTAATATACAGATTTTTTTAAAGGGTGATAATAAATTTTTGGGTGAGATTAATGGATATAGAGTTAATATGGAATTTTGTGATGTTGATGGATCTGAGTGTTATGAAGAAATATATGATCTTATTGAAAGGTACCCACAAGTTTTAGATGAGAACGGACGACCTAGAATAGCTGAAATTTATCAAGCCAACATAGTTGAGTCTTTTAGAGGTCGTGGTTGGGGTGTGCGTTTATATATAGAGTTTATGCGCAGGTTTTGGGACGAGAATAGTATGGGTAAACCATTTATTTTAATTCCTAATGGATGTAATTTAAATATGGAGGGGAGTAGTTCAAAGGATTCTATAAGAGTTTGGAGATCTTTAAGCAAAAAGTTTCCGAGTTCTGGAGAAGATTTCTCAACTTGTATTGTTGTTTTAGAAAAACCGTGATAAAGAAATAGTGTGTATATTAATTATTAGTCGAGCTTGAGCTGGGTGTCTCTAGTGTCACGACGTTTTCTTTAGGCAAGATTTATTTTGTGTTTTGATTGAATATATAGATTATGAATAGAAATTAACGAGGATTTTAATATGAGAATAACTGAGAATATATTGAGAAATGTTATAAAAGACGTGATCAAAGAAGAATTTCAAGGTTTCAACCCCCGTTCAGTACCGTGGGGAAAGCAATTATCTGCCGAGCAGGTTAAAATGAGAGACGATAGTAATCAGTATATTGAAGCTGCTGATGCAGGATTAAGACAAGTCAGAGCAGCAATTGTGAAGAGTCAGGAAGCAGGATGTGATATTAGCTTAAGATTAGCTGAAGAATTACACTTTATATATCAGTCAATTGATAGAATTGAAGGCAGACCTGTTCGTGAATCAGGCATGCTGGATGGAGATGCAAGTAGAAAAGAAATAGACGAATTAGATACGTTTATTGCACTTTTAAAAAATTATTTTGAGAAATAGAAAGAAGACTTTAATATGAGAATAACTGAGAACAGGCTAAGAAGAATTATAAGAAGTGTAATATTGGAAAGTGTTAGCGGCATTAATAGATTACCTGTAGATGAAGTAGATAAATATGATTATCCTATAAAACTTGATGATGATCAATTAAGGGAGTTAGCTTCAGGTATACATAATATATTTGAATCCTATATTGATATTCTCGAAGATCCGGAAGACGCTGAAAATGAATTGAAAGAATTGGAAAAATATATTGACGCACTCAGTTCTGATCCAACGAAAATTTATTTGAAACATTTGGATACAAGTTATCTCAAAGCAATTGAAGAAAAATCAAAAGAAATCTTAAGATTAAGAAAAGATGATTATGACTTTTCACACCACATGACTGATGGTAATATGGTTGGATATACAATTAAAAAAGAAGCCTTTAAAATTTTAGGATTTTCTGATGCTGACATTGATTTTATATGTAAACATGATCCTGAGAATACTGACGATTCATATGATTATCATGACGGTGTAACTGTATCTGATTATCCTGACAGGATTGAGTTTCAAATAAATTATTAATTTAAAAAATTTAAAAGTATCTTTTTGGAGGTTAATTAATAGGTAGATTTGACTTATTTGAAAGGGTATTTACTGTGAGTCGAGCTGCTTATTTTTTGATATTTTTTTTGTTGAGTTGTGGTGATTATTGGGATGACGGTGAGTATGAGAGTTTGGGTGAGAAGAAGGTATGTGATGCGATAAAAGTACGAGTGCGTGCTTGTACAGGTACGGGTGTTGAGATGTGGGGTGGATGTCATCAAGTTGACAATGGGATTGCTTGGGAGAGTGATTGTGAAGAAGTGAAGTGGAAGTTAAGGCTGGGTAAGTTAAGAGAGTAAATATTTATTGTTTTATTTTAATGTATAATTAGATATATAGATTATGTTTACAATAAAATCTGGAGAGACAAATGAATCGCAAAGAATTTAATTTATTAGTTGAAGGTTGGAAAAGCTTTCTAAATGAAACGGAGATACCTACTATACATCAAGGTTCTGATCCTGTTCAAGCTTTAGGTGCTGCACCAGCAGTATCTCCTGAAGAAAGAGCAAGTCAAGCCATTAATAAAATAATTAATGACAGTGGGTATGATTATAAAATATTAAAAAGACACGACATTCAGGATCAAATAATTGGAATTTGTCGTGGTTGTAATCTTGCAGGTGATTGTGATAGAATAGTAAGAGATTTACTTGACGCAATTGGTCAGGAAAATATAGAATTTTCTATCGATGAACTTGTTGAGCCATTTGAAAATCTTAGCGGTGTACCAAAACAATATGTAGAAGTTCCAAGTTATGATGCAGCTGGTAATCCTGTAAGGGGGCAAGAATTAAATCCAGAGTATATTGAATTTATGGCAGCACGAGGCAGAACAAATGAAAACATTTCAGAAAGCCGTTTACGCTCAATTATTAAAAGTGTTATTAATGAGTCATCAGAAAGTTATAAAAATGATCTTTTGAGTGGGTATAAAGAATTGCTTAAAAGATGTTATGCTGAATGTACAGCAGAAGAACTCGAAGAGCAAATTGCCTTGGTTAAAGGTAGTTTTATGCCAGCACTTGAAGCAAACAATGTATCAGCATTGGAAATTGTTCGTGCAGAGAACGAAGCTGCTGGGATTGAAGTATCTCAAAGCTAAGGTTTTGAAAGTGAATAGAAAAGAATTTAATTTATTAGTTGAAGGTTGGAGAAGCTTTCTTAACGAAAATAAATCTGTAGTTGTGCCAAGTGAATTATTAGAAGCCTGGAATAATACTGATAATGAACATCTTAATAAAAGTTTCAAACAAAGAGCACCGGGAGGGGCTGGAAGTACTTTTGATGAGCAAGTAACTTTAGATAAGTTAAAAAATGCTAGTTGGAAAATACATCCTGATCCTAATAATTACGTTAGACCTCCAGCAGTTGCCTATGTTACTAATGATTTTGGTGGTGTATTAGGAATGCTCCCAGTAGATTCTTTAGATAATAATGTAAGCGTAAGATTTAAGCCTGCACATATGGGTGATGCAAAAACGCCTGAAGGTGATGTTATTTATGAAGTGGTAGCAACTTTTGTAGGCGGTCGTCCACAACAAGATAAAACGACACTTTTAATAGGTCCTAAATGGTATCCTGGGCATGCAAAAGATGAATCAAAAAATGTTGTTTGGACTTTTTTTCCGGGGGATCCTACTCCCCCACCTAATCCTAATGCTCCTAAATATATACTTGCTGATGATATTAGAAAACTTGGTTTAGAAGAAACTGCATCAGGATTTATAGATCAAGATGGTAATGATATGATTGCTTTTAAAGGAACAATCAAAAATGCTAAAGAACTTGGTTACGGCAACATAAAGTATGTTGATTCTATTGATTAAGGAAATTATATGAAAATCACAGAAAGACGTTTACGTTCAATTATTAGAAGTGTAATTAAAGAGAGTGAATCTGGTAATCAGGATAACAAAATAGAAATACAAGGAATTGTATTTAATAATTTTATAGTAACTGGTGATGGAGATGGAGATATTAGTGCCGAGTATACGCTAGATGATGAAAAATATTCTCATAATAATTTGACAGGTAGTTATGAAAGTATAGCTGACGATATTATGGACGTCTTGAAAGAAAAAAAGCTACTTAAAGAGAAAACATCTGAAGAAAAAGAGAAAATTAACTTAAGACTAGATGATATTATTAAGGATAAATATTACAAGTCTTTAGAAAGATTATTACAATCTAACTAGTTAATTTTTCAATTGTTTTTAAGATATTGTTAATTTCATCCATATTATTGATAAGCTAAACAAGGATTTAAAATGAAGATAAATGAAAGTGCGTTGCGAAGTATAATAAAAGATATAATTAAAGAGTTTGATATGAGGCCAACTCGTGTAATGCCGAGTGGTGATGATAGAAGATTTGCAGTTAGTTCTTTGCCTAAAAGTTCTATTCAGGGTGATGATGTATCGCAAACAGATGCTGTGAAGTTGATGAGTGCAAGTACAGGATTTTTTCAAACTTTAGTAGATGCGATTAGATTTGGTTTTTTAACACGTGAAGAAGTTAATAAGATTTGTAGTAGTTTAGAAAGTGGTTGCGAAGATAATTTTAAAACTTTAGTAGTATCTCATCCTTGTTTAAAGTGGTGGAAAAACGATGTATCAAAAATAGCAGCAAGAATTGGTGATGATACAGAGTTTAAGCGAGATTTTTGTGAGAGTATAAGAAGTAATTGTGAAATGGTGAGAAGTAATTATACTAGAGCTTTAGGTAATATTAAACAAATTAATATAAATTAATAAAAAATTATTATGACAGATAATAATAGTAGTAATAAAAATATTTGGTTAGCTATTTCTTTAGCAATTATAACTTCTTTAACTTCTTTGGGCACAGCATTTATATCTAAAGGAGGAGAAGCTTCAGGCGACATAACAACAGAATTTAAAGTTTTTGAAGAAGCAATTAAGAGAGATATTAAAGAATTAAATAAAAAGTTTGATTCTGATAATCGTATTTCAAATTCTTACAAAATTATTGTATCTAAACTAAATAATTCTTGCAAAGAAAAATTAGATGTTTTAGAAAAAAGTAATAAAGATTTAATTGCAAATTTCAATATTCTAAAAAAAGGTGTATATAATTATATAAATGACGAAATAAAACAGGCTGCTAGTGATTCTATAGATAGAGATATTTATATGCAAAAATTAATAGATAAAAATACAAACAATAGTTTAAGTCACCTAAAGAATACGAATAAAATCTTAAAACATTTAAAAATAAAACCTTAAAAAAATATTAAGATTAATCTTTTAAAGTCAATAGATCGATAGTTTTTAGGATATTATTGATTTCATCCTCTGTAAAGCATTCTCTATTGAGAGCTTCTTGAAGAGTTCTGATTATAATGTTGATACAGGTTAATTGTGTTTGTGTTATTGAATATTGCATAATATTTATATTATATGAAGTTCTTAAAAGGATTTACAATGTTGAAGAGAATAGTTTTATGTTTTGTATTTTTTGTTGCATTTTCATTTTCTTGTAGTAAGAAGCATAAGAAGATTGATGAGTCAAAGCCGGAGTGCGAGCAGATTTTGGATGTAGTGACTGATTGTATGGGATTACATCGAGGTGCTTTTGATTATATTAATGATTGTGGAAGTGCATCAATAGAAGTAATAAAGCAATTAGAAACTTGTGATAGAATTTTAGATTATATTGAAAACGAGTAATATATATTAATATTATAGACGAGGTAAATATGTTAATAAAAGAAAGCCAACTAAGAGCAATTATAAGAGAAGAGTTAATTCGAGAGCATCAAGAGTTATTAGAAGAAACTTTTATGCAAGATTTAGCTGCTGATTATCGCAATTTAGGCTTTAAAGGTGCACTTTCAGCAACTTTGTTAAATTTTGCTGCTGGGTCTGTTTTAGCGCCAAACACTGCAAATGCTTTATCACCAAATAATATTATAAGTACTGTAAATAAAGTGCTGTCTGGAACAGGAAGATCAGGTCAACTTATTGAAAAAGATGACATAATCTATATGGAAAAAGGCGGCAAACTTCTTAGAATTATGACTTCTGAAGAGTCAAAGAATATTGACAAAGAAGAATTGGAGAATATTGTATATGCATTAGAAGATAATGCATCAGGAAGTGAAATTATGAAATTAATTAAAGATGCTATAGAATCATCTGGATCTGAGGGTGGGGATAGATCAAAAAAATTAATTAGTGATATATTAGAACTTAATGATTATGAAATAAAAGAAATTATTGATGAATTTAAAAAATCAGAAAGTGGATTTAATTTACATATAATGGCATATGAAATAGCAGCACCTAAGATGATAAAACAAGGAAAGATGTTAGCTCAATCGCTTGAAAATGATGAAAAGAAAATAATTGTTTATCTCATAATGGAAAAATTTCCTAAATATAAAGAATATTTGCCAGCGCGCTAAAGAATTACCAAGAATAAACTAGACTTGTTTTGACAATTAAGTCATTTGTAAGAATATCTTCAGGAGGATTTGTATCATACATATAATTTATAGAATTATCCAGAGAAACATTCCATAATGTTATTAAATCTGTGCGGACGTTTGCTTCTAGATTAATTCTATAATCATTTGGATTGTTAAATAGGGGTTGATAATAAACAGTAACGAGGATTAAACTCTTTTTCTTTTCGTCAAATGTTTTTATTGCTGAAAGATATGATGTGCTTCTTATGTCAGTGGTTTTAGTGCCTGACAGTAGTTTTTCATGATCGTACATCGCACCTGAACCTAAACTAAGAGAAATATCTTTCTTTTTAATAAGCTCTGTTCTTAATCCTCCACCATTTAATTGTCTTATTTTAAGAGATTTAAATTCATCTTGTTGAAGTTGAGTAAATAATTCTAAACCAATAATATTCCATTTCATCCATGTCCATCGAAAGTGAACGAAAGAATTATTTTTAAATTTTTTGTCTGACTGTTGTCCTTGCGCGCTTTTTTCTTGCAAAAATACATGATGCTTTTTGTTTTTAAAGTGAATTAAAAAATTTATATCAAAAGAAGTAATATCTACATTTCCTCTTTGAAGTTCTAGACCGCCTTTGACTTCTCCCCAGAGTGGTTTTTCTTTATCATTATTTCTAATAGACTCAATATTGACTTGACCTAAAGCAAAGTTTGGCAAAAGTAGAGTAATAATTAATAATAGGTTTTTCATTTCAGTGTCCTATACAAATAAATGTCTATATATTTTTTTAATTGATTCACTCTGGAATGTTTTTATTGGTGCATCAACAATTCCTAGATCATCAAGCGCATTTAATATTTTTTCTATATTTTTATTTGCTCTTGTTTTTAAGTCTTCACGATATTTAGAATCAAATATTTCTCTGGTAATTTCTTCTAAAAGATCTTCGTAGACGTATAAAGTAGCTTCAGATGGCATTTTCTCACCTATATTATTAATAGAATCTAGCTCTTGTAATAGCTTATGCAATTTTTTAAATTTTTTAATAAAACCACCACCCATATTGTATGCCATATCAGTTAAAGCTTCTTGAATGCTTGCCGGCATTTTGTTAATATCAAATTTTGCAAATTTTTTCAGTCTGCTTAGTTCGTCCTTAACTTTATCTTCAAGCATTTTTGTTGCTTTTTCTTTTGTAATAGGTTCACAGTTTTCAGGTAATGTATCTAAACCATGTAAATCTTGATACCACTTATTATCTGTAGATTTGTGTTTTTTAGTTTTTTTATCAAATTTTCTTCCATAATATTTGTTTGAAAAATCGATCAGTTTTTGTAAGTTTTGTTCGCTAGATGATCTTGCGTATTCTGAATAAATTTCATCGTATTCTGATCTAATCTGATTATGATAAGACGTATTTATAAAACTATCAGGGTTGTCTGAAACTCTTGATCCGTAACCAATACTCCATTGATGATGATCTGGATAGGGAGTGGGTCTAAATCCTTCATTGTTACCTACAATATTTAAAACATGTTCAAAAGATAGATTTTTATTAAAATCAATAATTATGTCTTCTTCACTATTTGTCTCTTCTGGCACTATGTTTTTTGGATTTGCTTGTTTAATTTTTTCGATAGCAGTTTCTTGTTCTGGAGAGTTAAAATGCGTTGAGTTATAAAGTAAAACTGCTGCCATAAGAGGTAATACAAATTTTGAGGTATTAAGAAATTTATTTAAAAAACTTCTATATTTTGGATTTTTGTCTGCAACAAACTTTATTTCATCTTTGGTAGCTGGTCTATCTTCTGTGACTATCGGGAATACTCCTACAGGCTTATCTTCTCCTGGAAGTTTTCCGTCAAACGCTTGATGAAATTTTCCATTACTATTTTCATTTATGTTTTTATAATTTTTAAAGTCAACTAAAAAATTTTTAATCATATAATGATTTTTTTTATTTTCTGCTATAATAATCATACAATACCTTTTTATTTATATTTAAGTATAATTATGAGAAACAAAATGAACAAAGACGATTTATATATAATTCAGTCAGATGTAACTGGAATGATAAAAATAGGTAGATCTAAAAATCCACAAAAAAGATTGAAACAGCTTCAAACTGGAAATCCAAACAAGCTAAAATTAATTGTTGCTTTTAAAGGTGAAGGTTGGAAAGAAAAAAATATTCACGAAAGACTAGATAGATATAGACTTGAAGGTGAATGGTTTAGTTATGATTGTGTAGGAAGTATACCTGATAATATGTATGAAAAAATATCTTTTGGTTCTTTTGACGATTGGTGGAATAATTAAAATAAAAAAGGTTTATTGAATGAAAAATTTTTTTTTGGAAGAAATTCGTAAAAGAGGTGGGTATTCTTGTTATCACGCTCATTTTGACAAAGCTTATTTGATGACTCCTGATATTTTTGAAAATTGTCAAGCGTCATTACAGGAAAAATGGAAATTATACAGACAGTTTAAGGAAAATTACACACGAAAAGATCTATTAAATAGAATGTCAAAATGTGTAGTTAGTATGATTAATCAGGATGTTAAGTACGTTAGGACTTTTGTTGATGCTGATAGTATTGTTGGGCAAAAGTGTATTGATGCTGCTGTGTGCTTAAAAGAGATGTATCAGGATGAAATTAAAATAGACATTGCAATACAACCCTTAGAAGGTCTAGAAGATCCAAAAAGTAAAGAAAATTTCTTAGAAGCATGCGTAAAAGCTGATTTTATTGGTGGATTGCCTGATCGGGATTCTTCGCCTGAAAATCATTTGGATTTATTGTTTGGATTAGCAAAAAATTTAAATAAACCTGTTGATATTCACGTAGGTCAAAATAATATTCCGTCTGAGAAAGAAACAGAATTAGTTTTAGATAAGATTGAACAGTATAAACTTAAACAAAAAGTAAGCTTAGTACATTGTATTTCTCTAGCCTGTCAGGAAGAAGACTATATAAGGTACCAGGCAAAACGTATGCAGCAATTAAATGTTGATGTGATAGTTTGCCCAAGCGCAGCAATAAGTATGAAACAGGACAATTCTGCATATGCTCCTATTCATAATTCAATAGCACCTGTAAGGATTTTGTTGGATGAAGGTGTTAATGTTAAATTGGGTATGGATAATATTGAAGATTTGTTTATGCCTCTAGTTGATGGTGATATGTGGTTTGAAACTAGATTACTAATGGAAACAACAAGGATTTATGATTTTAATAAAGTATTAAATATAGTAACGTAATATTTATCTATAAAGATATTCAAGGTTAAATTTATGACTTATATAAAAAATCAATTAGGATATACACCTGTTACTTCTAATACTAGTGTTGCAATAGGACATCATTATAGCGCGACAAACAGTATTACGCTAACCCTACCTGCTATTGCAAACTCTGTTGTTGGTGACGAGATAAGAGTTAAGAATATGGGAACTGGAACAATAACGATTGATTCAAATAGTAGTGAAACAATTGATGGATCAACATCAAATTATACATTGTCTGTTCAATATTCTGCAATAACTTTAGTATCTAATGGATCAACGGGTTGGGAGATTGTTTAATGAGTCATAATAAAATTAAAATTGGTACAGCAGAGCCTGATGTTAATGGCAATATTACGCCTTCATTAAGTGATTTATCTAATGTAAGCAGTACATCACCGTCGGATGGTCAATATTTAAGATATAATGATTCGTCATCTGAATGGGAGCCAAATACAGGCTCAAGTACATCAACAACCAGTGCAGGCCATATTTGGATAGGCGAAGGTGCATCGCAAACTTATCCGGAAGCTTGGGCGAGTGGTAATGGTGTATATTTCTATTCTTCTTCAACACCTGTAAATACAATTTCAGGCGCTTCTGTTTCAAGCTCTGACTCATATGCAAACTGGTATGATACATTTACATTGCCTGCAGGTACGTATTTAATATATTCTAGGGTTAACGGTGATTTTTCCACATCAAGTGGTAGTTTTAAATATACAGTAAATACAGCAGGCACAGATCGAGCTGCATCTGGATTTAGTTGTGACTTAGGCAATACAAATATAAATCCAACTGTTGCTCAGTCATTGTTTACAATTGCAGGATCCAATGCAACAACTATTAAAATAAGTAGTACAAGTAATTTAGGTACAGCGTCAACAAATCAAGCTCTTTATGGTTTTATATTTATAATGAAAGTAGCTTAAAATGAGTCATAATAATTTAAAAATAAGTAATCAAAGCCCAGACATTTCAGGTGATTATAATATTAGCTTGTCAAATCTTTCAAATATAACTGCATCTGATACAAATGACAACATATTAAAATTTGATGGTTCAAATTGGATTCAAGCAGCATTGCTTGCTCAAAGTTATTTGTCAAGCGGGACAGCTGCTGGTTGGTCGACGTATAATGCAGTTGGAAGCGCTTATTCTGTTAATGGCTCTGGAGTAGATTCATACAGAACTCACGATTTAAATAGCTGGAGTGGAAGAAATAGTAACTCTTATTTTGAAAGCGGGAATATAACCTTAAATAGAGGTTCGCATGCTGGGTCAACACCAACTCAAACTAGATTTTCTAGAGTAGAGTTAAATGCTAACGGGAAATACTTGTTAATTGCTACAACAAAAGTGCACCTTACATCAAGTTCAGACTATATTGAATGGCAATGGTTAGACTTGAATACAGATGCTAAACTTAGTCCTAAATGGAGACAATATGGTCGTAGTGGTGGACTTTCTCAAGGATATTGTATTGGATACGCAAGTGTAACAAATAATTCACGTGTTTGTGATATTAGATGTGTTGCAAGAACAGGCGGTTCAGACGGAGCAACTTCAAAAGCTGATATTATTGGTGCGATACAGATAGGATAAAAAATGTTATATTACACAGAAAAAACTAATATTGAATTAAGATCAAATTATGCTGTACAGCGTGATTCTAACAATAATCTTGTTGAACACACAGACGGTACTGTTATTGGTGTTTGTATGAATTGTGCTGAAATACAGGATACAGACCCAGTATTTTATGAAAGTAAGATTTATGTATCTGGTGGTGGTGGTCAATCAATGGTTTTAAACTCAAATTGGTCAGGCTTGCTTACGAGATTTGAATTTGTAAATGGTAAAGTTGAACCAGTATCTTCAGGTGGAAGTGGTTGGTTAGTACCTGAATATCCACAGGTTAGTAAAAATGCAGGTGATATTGTTTCCGGTGTAATTTATCGTTAATTAGTCGTTATCTAATTTAGGTATCCAATCATCAACTTCTTGTGGGAGAATAACTTGTGATTGATCTTTTGTTTTTATTGGCTTTTCACCACTACTAAACATTGATAGTTTATTAATAACAGCATTTTGTAATTCAAATATTTGTTCTCTTAGCAGTTGCATTTGAATTTGAGAGTCACGTAATCGTGCTATAAGTGCTGCTCGATCTGCGTTTGCACTTGCAAGTTTATCTTTTAACTCTTCAACTTCACTTGGATCTCTACCCGATGCAATTGCAAGCATAGAAGATATACTTCCTGTGAGCATACCAATAATACCTATTAAAATATCTCTATTCTCTTCTACGATTTTTGTTGTTGATAAAAAATAAATAAGTTCGCAAATAAGTGCCATAAATACAACACTTGCCCACCAACCTCTTTTAGCTTTATCACTTTTTGTAAATTGTTTTTTTGATTTATCTTCTTTTGACATAAAACTTCTCTAGTATTATATTTATACTTATATATAAACAATAAAGGTAATATATGAGTTACTTAATACAAAATAGATTTACATACTCAACAGTATCATCTGCTTCTAAATCTGTGCTAGAGTTCAAGGAAAATCAATCAACATTAAACAATGTAAACACTGCGGTTCTGGAGCTTATTTTTGCTATATCAAAAGGTGAAACAGTGTTAAAAGTTTGCGGCGTGTAACTCATTTTATTTTCCTATTACGTTTTTATATACATCATATAAATATTCTATAAAAGTATTTATATGATGTAAATAATATGCCAAGTCTATGCCTGTTGCAACAAAAAATAAATTATTTGCGTGAAGACTTTTTGATGTATGAAACAATCCAATAACTAAAAAAACAAATAATACAAATGCAATTCTATAGAGTATCCACCAAAATATTTCTTTTATTGTTTTATTTCTAAGACTTACTTTGATTTTTCTTGCGCCGCCAAGCCTTTTTACTTTTTCACCACTTGGTGGAGGTTGGATATGGGCTTCTTCAAGGCCCATTACATAAACTTGTTCAGGTTTTTTGACACCTTTAAATTGGTATAATCCTGCTAGCGCTATTTTTGCTTCTCTAGGAATAAACCTGTTGGCTTTTGTTCTTTCTTTGAATTTTAAAAATGCTGATTTGCTTAGCAAAATTTGATTTGGTCCGCATATACTCATTGTACGAGCAGCAATGTTTTTACCGATTCCTTCAAGATTTATTCTTTTACCACCTGCACGAACCATATGTTCTTCAGACTTAACAATAAGCATTTTAGCCCAGTGTATTCCAACACGAGATTGAAAAGGCATTTTTTTCTTTTTCAAAAAAGCTTTATAATCAAAGCCAAATGCTATAGCATCTTGAACTGTTGGGAAGTACATTAGATGACCATCAGAAGCATCTACAAGCTGACCGTTGTGTCTTGCAATAAAATTCATTACATATCTATCATGTATTCCAAACCATTGTGCTGCAGCTTTAGAACCGTTTCTTTGAACGAATTTTGTACTACCAATAATATCAGTCAACACTATTGCAACCCAATGTTCAATCATATTTTGAGGTAAATTGTTACTCATTTATACACACACACTTACTTTGTATTTGTAGACAACTACTACATATGCACTCCGGCCATTCACATTTCAAGGCAAATTTATCACATTTGCAATTGTATTTGTTGCATTCACAAAATTCATTTTCTAAATCGCATAGAGGACAGATATGCTCATCGGGCATTACTTCTGTAAAATTTCTTAAATATTTTCTATCTGAAGACATTTTTTGACCTTTTAAACTATACATTAATAATTATAACAATAGTATACTAAATAGGACAATAATAACAATGTTAGATAAAACACCTTTGAAGAGTAAGAAGTTTATAGCATATTTGATAGCAGATTGTGGTTGGAAGGTAATAATTTTATATATGTTAATGCACCTTCAGTCTAAATTAGAACCACAAGAGCTGACATTTTTATTAACAGTTGTGATTACTAGCGGTATAATACAAATTGGATATATTTTAGGCCAAGCTGCTTTAGATAAATATATTAATGCAGCAGTTGAAATATTTGATAGAGATGAAGACTCAAGTAAAAAGGAAACAAAAGATGAAGAATAATTTATTAGTAGAAACACTTGAAGCTGATAATTGCGAAATATTTCTAGACAAAGCAGAGTCATTATATTTAACTGAAGAGGTATTGCATTTAAAAAATAGTAATATGCTTAACGTAAATAATTTGTGTAAAGTTTTAAAAGTTTTTAAAGAAAATAATTCAGTAAAATATTATTCTAATAGTGATATTAACAAGATTTCAAAAAATTTATTAAATAGCTTAAAAAAAAACTAACTAAAGAAGAGTTAGGAAGGAATTTATCTAATCAGAAAGGTGTACTAAGTACAGTTAATGATTCCGGCACAATAAGCCCAGAAAAACTTGCATCATCAAAAGGTTTTGACACTTCAGCTTTCTTTGATGAAGAAGACGATAATGAGGAAGAAAACTTTATTGCAATTAGGAATATTTTGACAAAAATAATTGTAAATAGTAAATAAAGTTTTTTATAATATTTCTATCTTTTAACTTTCTTCTTTAGGATATATTTTTCTCTGTATAATAAATCGTGGAAAGCTTGAATAACTTGCTTTGTGATATCTTCGACTTTTGAATCAAAGTCTTTATCTATTTTTTCTACATTATTAAATTCAGACTTTATAATATCTTTAACTTTCTTTTCAACTTCTTTTTTCTTAAATTTATCTAATTCTTTTTTAATCATGGACTTTATTTTTTTTAAGTCAGATTTGGTTAAGCTTTCATTTATCATTTTTGTACCTCTAATTTATATAGGATTTAATTTTGAATAATAACAACTGGAATAAGTATTTCCCTTACAATAAACCTAGACAACAACAAGAAACAGTAATTAATAAAGTTCTCGAAGAGTTTAAAAACGGAAAAAAATATGCGATTATTGATTGTGGAACGGGCGTTGGAAAATCTGCAATTGGTTTGACAATTGCAAGATCTATAATAAATAGTTCTGAGTATGGTGGTACTTTTGAAAATGGCGCATATTTTTTAACAACACAAAAAATACTTCAAGATCAATATGAAAAAGATTTTTCTAAATCATCAGGTCTTATATCATTATATTCATCTTCAAATTATACCTGTAAAAATGACAAAAAAGTATCTTGTAAGGAAATACAAGCAGGTTTAAGAGCAAACAGTCTTCCTAAAAAGTTTAGTAATTGTAGTTATGATTGTGCCTATAAAAAGAAAAAGAAGGAGTTTGTAGAAAAAGATCTTGGAATAACAAATTTTAGTTATTTTTTAACTGAAAAGAATTATAGTCAAAAGGTTCCAAATAAAAAAGTTTTAGTAATTGATGAAGCTCATAATCTAGAAAACGAATTGTCTAGATTTATTGAGATAAGTATATCATCATACTTTTCAGATAAAATATTAAAGTTGAAAGTGCCAAGCGATTTAAATACTCAGTTTAAAGCTTATAAATGGATTAAAGATATATATTATCCTACTGTAAAGGCCAAGTGTGCTTTTATAAGTAAGCAACTTTCAAAATTTGGTATAACATCTAATAAATTAGAAGAATTTCAAAAAATAACAAAAAACTTTGATATGTTATCTGCACATGAAAAAAAGATATTGCAATTCATTAGCTTGTATGATAAAGACAACTGGGTTTTTGACATAGAGGAAAAGCAACGAAACAATAAAAGATTTATTTTTAAACCAATAGACGTGTCTCATTACTCAACGCAATATCTATTGGATTACGCTGATTATATTATCTTTATGTCTGCAACTATTATTTCTCACGAAGGATTTAGTCTCACTTTGGGTCTACCCTTTGATAAAACAGTTTCTATAAAAGAAGATTCTCCTTTCCCTCCTGAGAATAGGCCTATAATATTTTCTTCTTGTGGGAGCATGTCTTATAAAAACTTGCAGAATACGTTACCTAATATTATCAAGTCAATTGATTCTATACTTGAAAATCATAAAGACGAAAAAGGTATAATACATACACATAGCATAAAAATAGCTGAAAGTATTCATAAAAAACTTCAAAGAAAATATAAAAATAGAATTTTAATTGCATTTGGGAGTGATAGAGATAAAATACTTAAAAAGCATATGTCTTCAAAACAGCCAACTGTGTTGCTATCACCTTCAATGGCTGAGGGCGTAGATTTAAAAGGAGATCTTTCAAAATTTCAGATATTATGTAAAGTACCTTTTCCTTATTTAGGCGACAAAGTAACAAAGAAAAAAATGTCTAAGTGGAATTGGTGGTATGATACGCAAACTGTAAGAACAATTATACAAAGTGTTGGTAGAAGTATTAGATCAGAAAAAGATACAGCAGTAACCTATATATTAGATGATGACTGGAGAAGACTTAAAGGTAAATCTAAAAAGCTTTTCCCTGAAAGCTTTTTTAAGAACTATCACGAATATTGAGGTAAAAATGGATGATATAAGATATACGGGTGCTGGGATAATTTGTTATATAGATAATACGAAAGGTGTCATAGAAGATTTAGATAATGATTACTTGTTTCTTGTTCTAGAAGACAAAAAAGATTTTTATGATTTCCCTAAAGGAGGACTAGACCCTAATGAACCACTTTTAGACTGCGCTAAAAGAGAAGCATTTGAAGAAGTCAATATTAAACCATCAAATATAGAAAAATTTTTAATTGATAGTGTTGACAAAGCGTACATTTGTGGAAGTGGTTTAGTTTTGTTTTTAGCTAAATTAGACATCTATTCTATTGGGAGTTTTAAAATAAAATTTAATCATACAATCAATAATTATGAACATAAACAACAGTTTTTTTATTTAACTAAGGAAGAAGCAACATCTAACAAAGAGATAAAAAACAAAAAGTCTTTTAAAAAAATGCCTTTTTATTTAAACAAAAGCTTAGATTGGGCTTACAATATAATAAAAAAAAGTGAGATATGAACAATCAACTTCTTGAATTATTCTATAAATTAAAAAAATTTAACAATAAATTTAAAAATAAAAAGTTAAGATTTGTAACAAACAACAGCGTTTATGAAAGTAATTTTTTTTATACGTACTTGTTACAACAATGTGAATTATTAAAACATAATCCTTATAAAGATATTTTGTTTAATTACTTGATAAAATCAGAAAACTTATATCCAGGAAGTTCTTATTTTGTTGTAGAAAAACTTTTAGATATTTTAAATGATAATAATAACAAAAAAGAAAAAGTCAAAACAGAGACTAATATATTAAACTTTAAGAAATATCTAAATAGTGTTTCTACTAGCAAAGAATATTCTGATTTATTTTTAAATATTTTAAAGTTTAGTGGTCCAGATGCAACATTATCTTGCAAACCTACAAATAATATTGAAACGACAATTATTAAAAAAAATAATACCAAGTTTAGCATAGAAATTCACGAAAAATTTAGAGGAATATATTTTTCAAATCAGCAAGAAACAACTAAACAATTCATTACAGCTGTGATGGACGTTTATATTGAAAAAGAGTCTGAAATAATGTCACTTATAAATTATAGTTATGAGCAGAAAACACCGGTTTTATTAATCTGTAGAGGAATATCAGATTTTGCTATTAATTCATTAAAAAATATAATATTGAAAAATAATATTTTTGTTTATCCTTACATCGCAAAATTTGACAATGAAGATCCATTTTTGTTAAAAGACATATCTGATGCTTTAGATACACAGCTTTTTGCTTTAGATGCAGGTGATAGCTTATATTCGGGTATTGTTGAAAAAACAAACAATAAAAAACTGAAACTAAAGCCTAGCAGTATAGAAATTTTTGATATCAATAAAAGTCTAGTTAAAAAAATAAACGATCAAATTAAAAACGCAGACTCTGAACTTAAAAAATATCTTTTAAAAAGAAAAAATAGAATATCTCCTAATATAGTAGAAATTAATATCCCAAAAGATAAAATAAAATTCATATCAGAAATAAGAAGTCTAATAAGGTGCTATAATAACTGTATTTTGTTTGGTTTGTTAAAAGATGAAAAAGAAAACGTATATTCTAGAAAAGAAGATATTATAACAGAAAAATTGTCTGGTAATTTGTATAAAACGCTATTAAATATAGGTTATACGATACGAAAGGATAATAATGTCTGAATATGTAAAACATTTAGTTGAATGTCAATGTGTACTTAATTTATTTAAAAACAAAACAAAGACTGTATATCACAAATTCAAAGTATTTTCAGAAATCAATGAAAATGACGAAATAAAAGAAAAATATGTAATCTGTAATAATTGTGATATTGTGCATAGAGTTTATGAAGTTTGTCAAAGTGAAATTAAATGGGGTAGCGAAAATTTAAAAAGTTTGGTAACAACAAAAGAAGATGTCAAATTTAATTTAGAATCTAACAATAAAGAAAAAATAGTTTTAGAGTTAGAAAAAAACAATATAGACTTGTGCGAATGGGAATATATTGAATATCTAATTGAAAATAATAAAGAAGGCAAAATAATATTAAACAAAAATGAAATTGATAATAATATAGTTTATAATATTCTTTATATCAAGGGTGATAATTTCTCAATTAAAAAAGAAATTCAACAAAGGTTTATTTAAATGTTAGATCCAAACAATAGTAATGATTTAAAATTATTAGAAAAATGTCGAGAAATAAACAAAGAAATTATTAATTTTGGTGTTAACGACAAAGAAATTATTAAACTAATTGAACTTCTGTCTTTTGAATTAGAAGATACAAGTTTAATGAGAAGTATCCATTCTTTACTGAAGAGTGAGCCAGAAGATATTAAAAAAGAAAACATAGTTATTTGAAAGGTAATTAATATGTCAGCAGATTTAAACGAAGAAGATTTTGTACCTAGTGATATCAGTGAGTTTTATGGTAAAGTAAAACTTCTCATTGAATCAATGGAAGAAGATGTGCTCAAAGCTAATAAAGGTAATAAAGCAGCAGGTGTAAGATTAAGAAAAAGTCTAAGATACCTAAAATCAGTTTCAGGAGATTTTGTTAAGTTTACTTTAAGTAAGTAGTTTGTTTAATTTTTGAAGTGAAGCTTTTTCTATTTGACACACTCTCATTCTTGTAATATCAAATAATTCGCCTATTTCTTGTAATGTCATATCTTTATTTTCATTAACTTTATTGATAATGCAATTGTTTGATGATTCTAAGTTATGCCAATATCTACACTTTTCATTAATGCAAACCTTTTTACAGTTTTTATGTGCAGCAAAACAAGCTATATTTGAGTTTTCAAGTGTCATTATAAAACCTTTCTATTTATTATTAAGATATAATTAGTATTATAGAAGTGCTAGAAAGGTTTTATAATGACACTTGAAAACTTCAAAAAATTATTTATTGTTGATACAAGCGTTCTTCTATACGACAAAAGTTGCATAGAAAACTTTAAAGGAAATGATATTGTTATCCCACTTGTTGTCCTGGAAGAGTTAGATAAATTCAAATCAAGAGAGGGTATTTTAGGTGAGAATTCACGTTATTTCAATAGATTCTTGGATGATCTAAGAGACAAAGGTAGTTTATATGAAGGTATATACATAGAAAATTTAGATTCTACTATAAGGATAGAGTCAAATAACTGTTGGGAAGGTTTGACAAATTTAGACGAAAATTCAAATGATAATCTGATAATAGCAACAGCAAACTTTCTTAAAAACAATAGTAAATACGAAAAAGTTATTGTAATAACTAAAGATATAAATTTAAGAGTTAAGTGTGATGCAGTTAATCTAAAAGCTAATGATTATTACGCTGATTATGAATTTTTAATAGATAAAAATGTATATTCGGGCATATCTCAAATTGATGTAAGCCATGATATTGTAAATTCTATTTACACAAATAAATTTATAACAATCAATAAATTAAATATTGACAATGATTTGAGCGAAAACGAGTGCGTTGTAATTAAATCAATTGAAGACGGATCTTCAGCATTAGCTATTAAAAGATTTAATAGTCTACAGTTAGTAATGAGCAAGCAAGAAATATTAAAAAAGTCTGGAGTTGACCCTAAAAATAAAGAACAGATATTTGCTTTAAGTTTATTGCTTGATGAATCAATATCTTTAATTACAATGACAGGTGTACCTGGGAGTGGTAAAACCTATTTAGCATTAATGACTGCTTTAAAAGAGATTGAAAAAGAAAAAAAGAAAAGAATTATTTTTACCAGACCAATACAAACAGTTGGCAAAGATATTGGATTTCTTCCGGGGACTTTAAATGAAAAAATGGCGCCTTGGTTGTCACCTATTGTAGATAATTTTAGAAATCAATTTGGAGATATGACTTATTTCAATATGATGATGGAAAAAGGTACAATTGATGTTGCACCTTTATCATATATTAGAGGTAGAAGCTTTAATGATGCAATTATAATTGTTGATGAAGCACAAAATGCGACTGTTCACGAATTAAAAACTGTAATTACACGTACAGGAAAAAATTCAAAAATATTATTATTAGGTGATATTGAACAGGTTGATTTACCATATGTAAATAAGTTTTCTAATGGTTTGACCATTGTAACAGAAAAACTTAAAAACGAAAAGCTCGTAGGTCACGTTCACTTTGAAAAAGGTTATAGATCTGATCTTGCAAATGCTGCTGCTAAGCTTCTATAGGAGAAAAAATGACATCTAAATTACAAGATCATAATAGAATTCGCAAAAATTATCCTCTATTAAGAGTAAAGCCTGTCTATAAAGGATGTTTCTCTGCAGAAGAAGTTGAAAATATGACAGGTATTGATGTAGAAACTGCAATAATTAGCTTTGCTAATGAACATCAAAAAGATTATAATTTTACTAAAACATACACAGAAATCCCTGTAATTGCATTGACTCCAGAAGATGAAAATGTCAACATATTTGTAACTAGTTTAGATACAAGTAAAATGACTATCCAGAGTTCAGCACCGTTTACAGGCAAAGTTCATATACAAGTGTTCAAGGCTAGCTAAAATGTCACTTAATCACGAAGTTGGAAAAGTTTTAATACCAAGTGGTAGCATTAGTGCTTCAATTAATTTTCAAAAAAATTATTCTACAATACCTTCAATAAAAATAACTACTAATAAAAATATCAACATATTTATTAATAATGTAACTTCTAACGGGTTTTCTATAGAAAAAAGCGAGTTAGAAGAAGCAACAATTTACTATACAGTGATTGGAAGTTAAAATGGCAAGAGATTTTTTAAGTAGTCAAATAAGAACAACTAAGATTATAGGCGCAGATGCTACTTCCCCACAAATTTTAGTTTATCCATCAACTAGTGCAACTGATAATACAGGTGGGACTGCCACTGATATGTTGTCGAAAGTTGGTAGTGATGTATTTTTATTTGTTAGTGGCTCTAAATGTGGCAAAATTAATAATACACCAAACTCAGTAGCTTTATTTGGTGGTGATGTTGTTATTAGTGGTTCGTTATATGTTGAACAAGGAAATACTAGTCTTTGGGAAGCTGAAGAAGACCCAATCCTTTCAGACTGTCTAGTTCCTACAAACATAATTGACGGAGACACTGGTATATTTGCAATGGATTTTGTTCCTTTGTTTGATGAAACTGGTCATATGATAGAAAATTCTCAATATACAATGACAAGTAGAACATATGGCCCTGATAAACATTTTGAGTTTGATCCAACAATTGACAATGGACAAAATAACAATGTAATGCCAAGAGAAAGTTCAGTTTGTTCACTATAAATCAAATATTAATTTTTTATAATACAATGTTATTTAACTGTATAGCAAGCATATTTAGATTAGAAAAGTAAAATAGGAGTCAGTTATAAAATGGCAACAAAAAATTTAGTACCTAGAGCAGACCTAGAAGGACAGTTAGGAATAGTAACACCTGTCTTGAGAAGGTGGAAAGAAATTAATGCTGGCGCTGGTCAACTTGATTTACTTAAAACAAACGAATTACAAAATACACTTGGAAATCCATTGTTTGTTTCCGCCGATAACAGCGTTACTATTACTAGAACTGACACTGGAAGTGGTTTTCAATATGATTTTGCATCTCAAGGAGGCGGATCAATAACTTCAGATAAGATATTTGAAGGTACTTCATCATTACAAAATATGGTTGAAACTATAAGGACAAATACTGAAAGTAAAATTAAATTTACAATTGGTGGTACACCAAATACAGGCTGGGAAATTGACAATGTTGGTCATATGTTACCGTATGATAACAATAAAAATAATATAGGAAACTCAAGTAGGCGTGTTAAAGAAGTATTTTTAATGCCAGATGCTCTTACTTTTGCAGATGGTAAGATCAATGTTAGCAGTAGTAAAAGACTACAATTTGGAATTCCTAACGGAAGTTCTCATATATACGACGATATATCTTTAACAAAAAGCTCAGTTAAAGTTGCAACAACTTCAGCAAATGAATTTGCTGGATTCAATTATGATAATGGTTCTAGCACACTTACAGCGCCTTCAGCGGGTATTATATCTTCTGTTGATACTAAAAGTTTATCAGTTAATGATAGAATTTTAGTTAAAAGTAGAACAAACAAAGAAGAAAACGGTATTTATGTTGTAACAAATGCAGGATCAACAGCAGATAGTGTAGTTTTAACTAGAGCAACTGATTTAAATAAAGATGAAAACTTTATAGGTACAAGCGTTTCAGTGCTTGAAGGAACAAATAACGGACAAAAATTATTTTTTGTAACTCCACCCGCTTCAGGAGGATCAACTGTTGGTACACATAGTCAAAATTGGATAACTTTTGGAGATAGTTTAAATACTTCTGGAGTTCAAACAGTTATAGAGAATATGTTTGATTCTACTAATCAATTCTTATTTGATTCAAGCACGGGTAAGTTTCAAACAAAACTATCTTTAAACGACTTGACTGATGTTAATGTTGGTACACCTGATTTAGATGATAACAACAAAGTTCTTAAATGGGATAATACTGCTAATAAGTTTGTTTTAGGGACTGATAATTCAAGTATGACCAGTGCTGACATTGGCGCTGCAGTCGGTGATATGGTATCAAATAATACAGAAACAGGTATTGAAGTAACTTACCAATCTTCAGATAATACTCTCGACTTTGTGGTTAACTTATCTAACGTTTCTTCGACTACTTTAAGTGATGGCGCTAATCTTGTAAGAACAACTGGAGATGCTACTTTTGGCGCCTTTACTTACAACTTTACAGGTTCAACAATTACTGTCGCGAGCCCTACAGCAAATGACCACGCAGTAAACAAGCAATACGTTGATAATTTAGTTTCAGGACTAAAAACAAAATCTTCAGTTAGGCTTGCAACAACGTCAGCTGCTAATTTAAACGGATTCACTTATGATAGTGCTGCTGCAACTTTAACTTCATCTGCTAATAGTCTAACCATTGACTCTAAAACTGTAGTAAATGGTGATAGAATACTTGTTAAAGATCAGTCAACTAAAACACAAAATGGTATTTATGTTGTAAGTGGCGTTGGTAGTGCTGTTGTTTTAACAAGAACATCAGATTTAACAACTAGTGACAATGCAGCAAGTGCATATGCATTTGTAGGTGAAGGAACTCTAAATGGTGACAAAGGTTTTGTTTGTACTTCTACAAGCCCAAATGATGTGGTTGGTACACATGATATTGAATTTACTGCATTTTCATCTTCATCTCAAGTCATCGCAGGTGGTGGTTTATCCAAGTCAGGACAAACACTTTCAGTTAATGTAGATGGTACTTCGATTAAAATAAATTCTGGTGATCAACTTGAAGTTGGAGAAATCTCAGCTGACGCCATTACTTCAGGATTTATTGATATAAATCGTCTTCCTCAAAGTATTCAAAATTTAACAACCAATCAGTTTGATAACAACGATATTAACCCAAGTTCTCTTTCAACTGCATTTACTGATCCTGACTTACCAATTCATGAAATGGATACATTTATTGTACGTGATGTTAGTGAAAATGTGACTAGAAAAGCTGCAGCCGGCAGAATTTTAGAATACGTACGCAAATCATTTACAGGTGAAGTTCAGTTTAACGGAGGCTTTGATTCCAATAATCTAAAAATAATAGACACAGTCTTAGACAAGACAGCCATTCAAAGTAGGACGCTTAAAGATAATCTCGTTAGTGAAGATTTGTTTTTGATAGCAGACTCTGCTGACACCAATAAACTTAAAAAAGTGAAGCTTTCTGCAATTCAAAGTGCAGCTCTTGATATTGTAGGTTTAGATTCTGTTAATGAAAATGATGCCCAGCTTACAGACGATGATGTTTTGGCAATACATGAAATAACATCAGGAACTAATAGAAAAGTTACTATAAGTCAAATTAAAGGTGCAACTTCAAGTAAACTACAATACAAACCAGTAAAACTTACTAGTAATAGTAATCTGAGCATAACAGGTGTTGCAAATACTCATTATCATATTCAACAAGTAAGTACATACACCGGACAGTTTATATTTGATTTCAATAATACACCAGGTGAAGATGGCGATATTATTAAAATATCGATGACAAACTTTAATGCTCAATATATAGATCCTAGTGAAGACATTAGCGATATTTGGAGTGCTAGTGACAATATTGTTAAGATTAAAACATTAGGATTAACAAATGAAAATATTTTGCAAACAAGCAACGCAAGTAATATGGCTATGGTTTATAACTGCAGAGATTTTGATAAACCTGTAGAATTTATTTGTGAAAAAATAAATAGTACCACTTTCAATTGGTGGCCTTCTATAGACAAAAGTCACACATTGCACCAAGTTTTTTCGCCGAGCAATATGACTGTGGCTAGTATAAATGCTCATATATCTGCAAACTATCTAGACTTTTGGACAAGATTTACTACTGCGTTTATCGCACTCGATGACGCTACGCAGGCATATCAATTGCCGAGCGCAAATACAGTTGCAAGCTCGTACGGTGCAAAGCCTGGTGATACTTGGACTTGGTTCTTTACAAGCTCATCAGCAAAAACAGTCAAATTCAGTTCAGGAGCGGACGATATTGCTACTAGAGGAACTAATCCTAAATCTCCAAATTATGAAAACAATATCACAATTAACTTTGGTACAAATAATACTTTAAAAAAAATAACATTAACTTTGAGTCGTTTAATGAGGAGTTCTACACCTGCAGGCACTTGGTACCATGATTACTTTTGGGTAATAGAACATTTTGTTGACGTTGCTGAAGCAATAGATATATCACAGGCTCAAGATGGTCAAATTGTAGGAGTTAAAGTTAATAGTCCTGCTGAATTTGAAGTTGATTTTATAAAAGATAAAAATATAGGTGTTGGACAAATTAAAGGGCTTAATACTTCAACGAATACATTAGATTCTACCAGTACAAGTAAAATAGCGCTTGAAACAATAACAGGAGGAACAGATAACGCCAATGATAGAGGTAACATTGCGTTAAATACAATTTCTACAGAAAACTTAAAAAAGATAAACAACAAAAAAGTTTTAGGAAGTTTGCTAAATACAGGTGCAGAAGCAGGAGCAAATAATCCTGTTACAGAAGTAAATGTAATAGATAATCTTGCAGATTTTACGCCTAGTAATATCTCTAGTCATACAAATCTAGTTACAGCAACTGCTGTTAAAGAATTTTTCCTACAGAGTCAAGCCTCAGGATTCCCTAATGCTAGAGCAGTTTATGCATCTCAGAATACTGCATCAGAAATTATGACAGTTGGTAATGTTGGAAGAACAACGCCAGCTGATACAGGATCAAATGATATTGTAGGAACAATTGCACTTACATTAGACGATGTCGAAACTGGTGTAACAGTTAAAGCACACAGCACATCAGGCTTTCTACAAGCAAACGTCAATTCCTTTCAGCCCGGCTATATCAGCATTGCGCCAGCGAATGTAAATGAACGTATGAAGGTAGCCATTAAAGCAGACTTAACACCAACCACTGTCTCATTTGTGAAACAGAGGATGAATTATCTATTTGGAAATGTTTCCAATTCCAATTATAAATGGAATGCCGGTACACTGACAGACGGAGCAGAATTTGTATATCGTCCGTTTAGAAACTGTTATAGAGTTCAGCTTCCGGAAGCAGAGACGTTTTGGAACAAATACGGGCCAACTGAACAATTAATATATACGCAAAAATCCTTAGGAACTACTATGGGAGATTCAGGTATAAAAGGTCAAGGAGTCGTCTTCGTGACCCACCCCCAGTCTGCCAATAATCATTTGTTTGGCACACAAACTATATTAGATGATATGCCGACTGCGTTTAACCGAACGGTGCCATTTGTATTTATTGATAATTCTTCGGGTCGTTTTGTAACTACAGATGAAGCAAATTTCCGGCAAGAGATGTGGCAGAATAATTCATCTGCAGGCAGTAATATATTAAGATCTAATAGAAGTTTTGCGATTCGTCTTACAAAAGTAAATTATATTCCTCTTGTAACGTATAAAGCAGGAGCATCCAATCTTGAAGTCTTAGGCAATGTACCAAATGCTTTTGTATGGTCAATAACCCGAATTAGTCCTGCGTATGATATGTAAAAAATTAAAAAAGGTAAATCGATGATAAATGAAATTATAAAATTAGGAGATATCGAAGCTGATCTAGATGCAGAAGATAGAATTGTTAGTGAAGAGTTAATTTTAATTGAAGAATTGCTTGATTTAGGAAATATTGAAGATTTGCATAATATTACCTTAACGAGTATATCAAATAATGACTTTTTGGTATATGATAGTAGTAATACTAAATGGGTTAATAAAAATTCTTCTGCAGCATTGACTTCTTTAGGTTTAACAGCAACACTATCTGAATTAAATATTCTTGACGGTGTTACATCAACAGCAATTGAAATAAACTATAATGACATTACAGTATTAGGTATTGCTGAAGCTTCAAAAACATTAACATTTGATGCTAGCGGAATATCCAAGTTGCCTGATAATTTAAAACTACAGTTTGGTACAAGTTCAGATATGCAATTGTACCATAATGGAACAGATTCATTTTTAACAAACGCAGTTGGAACTTTAAAGATAGCAACAGAAACTAGCGGTGTACCAGTTCAAATAGGACATTCAACTTCTGAAGTTACAATAGGACAAAATCTAACAGTTGTAGGCAATCTAATAGTTAATGGTACAACAACAACTATTAATTCAACAGTAACTACATTAGACGATCCAATTATTACATTAGGTGGAGATACAGCATCTTCTAGTGATGATAACAAAGACCGTGGTGTAGAATTTAGATGGCACAATGGATCTGCTGCTAAGTTAGGTTTCTTTGGTTATGATGATTCAACTTCAAAGTTTACATTTATTCCTGATGCAACAAATAGTTCTGAAGTATTTAGTGGATCTGCAGGAGATGTTGCATTTGGCGGAGGTGAATTTAGTGGTGATTTAGTTGTAGATACATCTGTTCTTAAGGTAGATTCAACTAATAATAGAGTAGGTATTGGTACAGCTACACCGGCTAAAGCATTACACGTTGTTGATACAACTGGCGATGCAGAAATTGCTAGATTTGAAGGCGGTGATGGTAACATTTCTATAAATGGTGGCGCCAAGATTACCTTTTCTAGAAATGCCATAAACTATTTAACTTGTACAGATATAGCAGGTGCTCTTAGACTTGAAACAGGTGGTGCTGGAAACAATAGGCTAACAATTGATAGTAGCGGCAATTCAACATTTACTGGTGACGTTATATTAGACAATGCAAAATCATTACGTTTAAGCGAGTTAGACTCTAATGGTTCAAACCATATTTCTATCAAGGCGCCTAACTCTGTTGCTTCTGACGTTACTCTCGTGCTTCCAGATGGTGCTGGTTCAAACGGTCAAGCGCTAACAACTGACGGTAGTGGAAATTTAAGTTGGGCAACAGTTTCTGGAGGATTAGTATCAGCTGATATTACAGGAAAAACAGCAAAGACTACAATAAATGATAATGACTTAGTTGTTATAGCAGACTCTCAAGACTCTAATAATTTAAAGAAGATGACTAGAGCAAACTTTGTTGATGGTCTAACAGCAAACAATACATATTCAGCTAAAACAGCAAACTTTACAGCTGCAGTTAATTATCACTATAGCGTTAATACTACAAGTGGCGCTATAACTGTTAGTTTACCTCAAATATCATCAACGACTGCAGGCGAGAGTCTTGTAGTTAAATTTAGAAGTGGAACAAATACACTGACATTATCACCCTATTCAGGGAATACAATTGAAGGTCTAGCAAATTTAGTTTTAACAGATTCTTCAGCACCTGGTCAAAGTGTCACACTTGTTTCAGATGGCAGTTCTGCTTGGGAAATAGTTTAAAAAAGGAGTGTAATTAATTATGTCATACGGAACTAAAAAAATATCAACAGATGAAAGCAACAATTCTTTTGCAATATCAACAAAGGTTACAGGCGAAGGAAGTATCTTTATTAAAAGTGGCGACGATTACATCTTACAAGAAGATCTTAGAAACGGGCCAGGTATTTTTTTAGTAGATATTACTGAAACAAATGCATCAGGAATATTTACTGTAACAATACCTAGTAATATACTGTCAAATACTGATGACAACTTCGAATTAGATTCTAATAGCGATTTCTCTACAAAAACATAATTTTATTTAAAAAAGGATATAAAATAAATGGCAAACTTAGTACCAAAGGTCAATAATACTGGTTCGCTCGGGACTAGTGCTAAAAAGTGGAGTGATGTTCATACAACAACATTGAGTGTTGGAGCACAATCTTCTGCTTTAAGCTTGAATTCACAAAAAATAACAAATCTTGCAACCCCAACAGCTGCTGCAGATGCTGCAACTAAAGCGTATGTTGATGATGCAGTTCAAGGTTTATCAGCTAAAGACTCAGTTAGAGCAGCAACAACTGCTAATGGAACTCTTACTTCAGCGTTTGCCAACGGTCAAACAGTTGATGGCGTAACATTAGCAACTGGCGATCGAGTTCTTTTGAAAAATCAAACTGCTGGAGCAGAAAACGGTATTTATACTGTAAACGCTTCAGGCGCTCCAACAAGAGCAGTTGATTTCGATGCGAATGCAGAAGTAGCTAAAGGTGCATTTATCTTTGTAGAAGAAGGTACTTCTAATGCTAATGCTGGTTTCGTATTAACAACAGACGGTGCCATTACACTAGGAACTACAGCACTTGCTTTCACACAGTTTAGTGGAGCAGGACAAATAACAGCTGGTGATGGTCTTGCTAAATCAGGTAATACGCTTTCAGTTGATATTTCAGGACAAACAGCTGAAACTTCAATTGCTGACGATGACTTGATTCTTGTTTCAGATACATCTGCTTCAGGTGCACTTAGAAAAATGACTAAGGCAAACTTTGTTAGTGGTCTTGGTGGTTTATCAAATATTATTGAAGACACGACACCTCAATTAGGTGGTAATCTAGATGTTAATGATAATGGTATTGGCGCTTATAGCGGCACCGGTGACATATCACTTGTGACCTCCCCCGGAGTTGATGACGCTGCTGTTCGAATTCTTAATCAAGGACGAGCTGCTAAATTAGAAATTTTTTATAACATGTCTCATTACGTAGGCCTAAAAGCTTCCTCATCATTAAGCTCTAGTTATGATTTAATACTGCCAACTGCAGACGGTTCAGCTAATCAAGTTTTAAAGACAGACGGAAGTGGTAACCTTAGTTGGACAAACAATTCCGGTGGAGTATCTAACATTGTTGAAGATACAACGCCTCAATTAGGTGGATCTCTAGACGTTAACGGTCAAGATATTGTTACAGTATCGAATGGTAATATTACTCTTACTCCAAATGGTTCTGGCGTAGTTAGAATTGATGGCACTTCTGGAATTGATTTACAAAGTGGTGAAATTGCTGTTAAGAATAGTGGATCAGTTTCAAATATTAAACTTTATTGTGAAACAGGAAATGCACACTATACACAAATTCAATCAGCAGCGCATGCAAGTTATAGTGGTAACGTTACTTTAACGCTACCTGTTGCTACTGGTACTTTGGTTGGATCTGGTGATACAGGAACAGTTACAAACACAATGCTTGCTGGTTCTATTGCAAATGGTAAACTAGCCAATTCTGCAGTCACAGTTACTGCTGGTAACGGTTTATCAGGTGGCGGTTCAGTTGCTTTAGGTGCAACAACTTCTTTAGCGTTGGATCTTAATGAATTGACAGCTGCTGCTGTTGATGTTGCTAATGATAGCATTGTTATTATTGATGCTAACGATAGTAATGCTTCAAAGAAAGAATCAGTTGTAGATTTAGTAGCAGGCGTAGCAGGTACAGGATTAAGTGCTTCAAGTGGTCAACTATCAATTGATGGAACAGTAACTACTTTAGCAGGTTCTCAAACATTAACTAATAAGACACTTACAAGTCCAGTTCTTAACACAGGCGTTTCAGGCACTGCAATTCTTGATGAAGATGATATGAATTCAAATAGCGCTACAAAGCTTGCAACACAACAATCAATCAAGGCTTACGTCGATGCACAGGTTGCTGGCGGTGGACTTAATATTGATGGTTATAGTGCATTAGGTGGATCAGGAATTCATCAAACACAAGATCATTTCGTATTCTCTGATAATGGTACAGAGAAAAAGATTACATTCTCAAATCTAGAAGATGCAATTTTTGCTAACATTTCTGGTGATGCTACAATTGCTGCAGGTGGAGCACTAACAATTGGCGCTAATGCTGTTGAAGGTTCAATGCTAAATAACAACACAATTTCAGGTCAAACTGAAATGACTGGCGACGTTGCTGATGCGGACGAGCTACTAATCTCAGACGCAGGCACATTAAAGAGAGCAGATTTCAGTGTTGTAAGAGACGCAGTATTTAATGATGTTAGTGGTGATGCTACAATTGCTGCTGGTGGCGCACTAACAATTGCAGCAACATCTGTAGAAAATAGTATGCTTGCTGGCTCAATTACAGCAAGCAAGATGAATAATGCAATTTTTGCTGATCTTGAAACTCTTGGCGCACCAGCATCTGATGGCCAGTTTATTGTAGCAACAGGTTCAGGTGCTTTCGCTTATGAAAGTGCAAATACAGCAAGAACTTCATTAGGCTTAGGAACTGGTGACAGTCCTGCTTTTACTAGCTTAACACTTTCAGGTCAAGCAGCTGCTCTTGCTATGAACAGTCAAAAGATTACTGGACTAGCTACACCGACAGCGGATGGTGATGCTGCAACAAAGAGTTATGTTGATGGAGTTGCTCAAGGACTATCTGCTAAAGATTCAGTTAGAGCAGCAACAACTGCGAACGGTACACTATCTTCAGCATTTGCTAATGGACAAGCTATTGATGGTGTGACACTAGCAACTGGTGATAGGATTCTTATCAAGAATCAAACATCAGGTGCAGAAAATGGTATTTATACCGTAAATGCTTCAGGTGCTCCAACAAGAGCAGTTGATTTCGATGCTAACGCTGAAGTAGCTAAGGGCGCATTTATCTTTGTAGAAGAAGGTACAACAAATGCTGATGCTGGCTTTGTTTTAACAACTGATGGTGCAATAACACTTGGCACAACTGCTTTAGCATTTACACAGTTCAGTGGAGCAGGTGATATTACAGCAGGAAGCGCGTTAACAAAGAGTGGTAATACTCTTAACGTTGCTGTTGATGATAGTTCAATTGAAGTTAGTTCTGATGCACTTCGCGTTAAAGCTTCTGGCATTACAAGTGCTATGTTGGCAGGTTCTATTGCTAACTCTAAGTTAAATACTATATCAACGGCAAATAAGGTTGCACTTTCTTCTCTTGACTTAGACGGTGGTACAGATATTGGTGCTGATCTTGTTGATGCTGATCTTGTTATCGTAGATGATGGAGCGGGTGGAACAAATCGTAAATCTGCGCTTTCTAGAATGAAGAAATATATTTTCTCTGCAGTTAGCGGTGATGCTACAGCTTCAGATGCCGGTGCATTAACAATAGCTTCAGGTGCAGTTGAAACTGCAATGGTAAATGCAAATGTTTTAACAGGACAAACAGCTGAAACAAGTATTGCTGATGATGATTTAGTATTAATATATGATACGTCTGCAACAGCACTAAGAAAAATGACTAAGGCAAACTTTGTTAGTGGTCTAAGTGGTGCAACTGCTGCTGATGACATTTCAACTGGCGATGCTGCTGTAACTATTGCAACATCTGCTGGCAATATTACTTTAGACGCACAAGGAAGTGATACAGACATTATCTTCAAGGGAACAGATGGTTCTTCTGATACAACGTTCTTAACATTAGATGGTTCAGCAGCAGGTGCTGCAACATTTAATGCAGGCATAACAGCTGGTGGCGCATTACTACCTTCAGCAGCAGATACACATGCATTAGGTTCAGCTTCAGCAGAATGGGCAGATTTATACCTTGGTGATTCTTCAAATATTTATTTTGGTAATGATCAAGATGTAAAATTAACTCATAATCCCGATAGCGGTTTAACTATTGAAATGACTAATGACGGAATTAGTGATCCTACGCTCGAGCTAAAATCAGCATACTCAGCTAACTTTGGTGGTCCATTTATTAAGCTTAATCTAGATAGTCCATCACCTGCTGTCAATGATGTTATTGGTGGAATAAGATTTTATGGAGATGATAGCGGCGGCTCATCGAGACAGTTTGGTTTGATTTCATGCCAGGCAACTGATTTGACAGGTTCAGCTGATCATGTAGGCAGAATAACTATTGGTGTACAAAATACTGCAGGAACTGGCTCAAATCCAATGGGTCTACAAATAGAGGGTGTTTCAGGATCAGTATCTAAAGTAAAAGTTAATGTTTCAACACATAACGGAACAGATTCTGGACTTCATCTAGGTGGAACATTAGTAACATCAACTGCAGCAGAAATTAACGTACTTGACGGCGTAACAGCAGGCACAGCTACAGCTTCAAAAGCACTAGTTGTTGATGCTAATAAAGATCTAGGTACACTTAGAAATCTTACAATTGATGGTGTGTTTACTGATGGCAACTATACATTTGATACAAGCGGAAACGTAAGTGGATTAGGAACTGTTGGTTGTGGTGCAATTACGACTTCTGGTGACTTAACAGTCAATGCAGATACTTCAACATTTGCTTCTGCTAACACTACTGATCCTGTAGTTATTATTAAGAATACTACAAATGATGCGAATGGTGCAAGACTTAAATTTGTTAAAGACAAAGGCGCAGCTGGCGCTGATAATGATGTTGCTGGTCTTATCGAGTTCTACGCAGATGATGATAATCAAGATCAAGTTAAGTTTGCTGAAATCAAAGCACAAGTTGCTGACGCATCAAATGGCGCTGAAGGTGGTAAGTTATCATTAAGTGTTGCAGAACACGACGGTACGTCAACTGCTGGTTTGATATTAACTGATGGTAATGCTGATGGTGAAGTTGATGCAACTATTGGTGCTGGAGCAAGTTCTTTGGTAACAGTTCCTGGTGCTATTAGATTTACTGATAGTGACGCATCACATAGTACTGCGATTAAAGCACATGCTACAACAACAGCAGATGTTACTTATACATTACCTGCTGCAGATGGCTCAAATACTCACGTTTTACAGACAAATGGTTCAGGTGTTCTTTCTTGGGTAGCTAATGGTGGCGGTGGTGGTTCTGCTACAATCCCAGACGTTCAAATATTGACTACGTCTACTCCGGTCAATGCAGCTTTCGCTTCTAGTGGAAGTAATGGTGATAATGAAAGAGTTTACCTAGTAAACAATAGTAGCACAGCGGTTCAAATCAACCTCCCAGCAGTTTCTGGAAATACAGGAAAGAAATTCCAAATAAAGAGGTTAGGAACAGCAAACGTTACAATTGCAGTACAATCTGGTGAATCTTTAGAGACAACAACAGATGGCACGTTTGTACTAACAACACAATATTCATCAGTAACTGTTGTATGTAACGCTTCAGGCACTATAAACGGTTGGTATATTATTTAATATTAGTTTTATAAATTGACCTCACTTTTGATATAATAATATTGAAAGTGAGGTCTGTTATGACTATTTTAAAAGAGCATATCTCTTATTCAGAGGTTCGTCAATGGAAAGAATGTAGTTGGCGTCATAAACTTCTATATATAGACAAATTATCGACTTTTGAAGAAAGTCCTCATTTGCATTATGGAACAATAATTCATGATGCTTGCGAGCATTTTCTAAAAACTAAAGAACTAAAAATTGATGAGGCTAAGAAGAAAATCAAAGAAGCCTGGGATGAACATGGCTTTGATTCAGAAGATTTTATTCAATTACAATCTCAACGAGCTCAGTTGCAAGGCTGGAAATATAAACATAATAAGTTAAAAGATTGGCTTCAATGGGCAGAAGCTAGTATATCTTCAGTACCGCAATTTTTAGATGAAACTTTTCCTGATTGGGAGACAGTATCTGCTGAAGAATCTTTGTATGAAAATATGGAAAACGTCAATACAAAATTTAAAGGTTATATTGATTGTATTATAAAAATTCCTTATAAAAACTCGTACAAGTACTGGATATTAGATTGGAAAACTTCAAGTGGAAGAGGATGGTCATTAGACAAACAAAGAGATTTTAATGTTCAAGCTCAAGTTATTTTATACAAGAATTTTTGGGCAAAAAAGAACAATATAGACCTAAAAAATATACAATGTGGTTTTATTTTACTTAAAAAAGTAAAGACAGTTGGTAAATCTTGTCAATTAATAAAAGTTTCAAGTGGACCTAAAAATCTAGAAAAGTCTGCTAAAATGGTTAGGAGTATGATTAAAACTGTGGAAAAAGGCTTTTTTCTAAAAAACAGGGATTCGTGTATGTTTTGTGAATTTAAAGGGACAGAATATTGCAAGTAAAAAAAAACAAAATACTAATAATATCAGATCACGCGTTATATTCAAGTGGTGTTGCAGTTCAATCAAAATTCCTTATTGAAGGTCTTATAAGTACTGGTAAGTATAAATTTATTCAACTAGGAGCGGCTTTAAGACATGAAAGTGATGAAACGATAAAGGTAAACGAAGATTTTTATATAAAACCAATTACAGGATTTGGAAACAAAGATTTATTGAGATCTATTCTTCTCAACGAAAGACCTGATGGGATTATAATATTTACAGATCCAAGATTTTTTACTTGGCTTTTTAAAATGGAAGATGAGATTCATCAGATATGTCCTATATTTTGGTGGCACGTTTGGGACAACAAACCTACACCTAGATTTAATGATTGGATGTATGAATCTGTTGACGTAATCAATTGTCATTCATATTTGACATATAATATGTGCAATGAAAACTTTCCTGAAAAAACTAATTTTATTCCTCATAGTTTTCCAAAAAGTAAATTTTTTAGACTAGATAATAAAACTAAAAATTTAGAAAAAATACGAATATTAGGAGAGAATCGAGCAAATAATTTTGTTTGCTTGTGGATTAATAGAAATTGTGCTAGAAAAAGACCTGGAGATGTACTTTTTTCTTGGTCGTTATTTTTAGAAAAAATTGGTGATGAAAATAGAAGTAATGTTACACTACTAATGCATACAAACCCAACAGACAAAGCAGGACAAAATTTAATAGAAGTTGCAAGAGAATTAAATATTTTAGATACGATGTCTTTTTCTGTCGATGTTGTCGATACACAGTGTATGAACATAATACACAATATTTCAGATGTATGTTTAAATATTAGTTATAATGAAGGTTTTGGACTTACTACACTTGAATCAATGATGGCTGGAAATCCAATTATAGCAACAAAAACAGGTGGACTTTTTAGACAAGTTGTTGATTATCGAGACAATTCTGAAAACGGTGTGGGTTTGGATCCAGAAGTTACAACGCTGGCAGGCACACAAGATACACCATACATCTTTCAAGACTTTGTTAGTTGTGAAAAAATTGCTGATGCTATTTTTCAAATGTACAATTTATCTTCAAATGATTACGATAATCTTAGTAAAAAAGTTAAAGAATACGCTGATTATGCTTTTGATTATGAAAAAACAATAAGTTTATGGGATGATTCGCTTTCTAATAAAATAAAGGACTATAAATGTCAGAAAACCAGATCAAAAATAGTATATCTACAATAAAAAAAGTAATTCTTAAAGGACCTATATTAACAAATACAGGATATGGTGTACATACAAGACAAGTATTTAAAGCACTTTTATCTAGAAGTGACATAGATCTATACGTACAACCTACATTGTGGGGCAATACTTCTTGGATCTTAGATAGTGAATTTGATAATGGCATTGTGGGGGAAATACTTAAATATTGTCAAAAATCAAAAGCTGGTTTAATATATGATGTTTCATATCAGGTTTTATTACCTAATGAATGGACTATAATTGCCAAAAAGAATGTTGGTATAACAGCAGGTTTTGAAGCAGATATTGTTAAAACATCTTGGATAAGCATATGCAATAAAATGGACCTAGTAATAACACCCTCAGATTTTACCAGAAATGCTTTTATTAAAACGTCTATAGAAAATAACATAAATTTAAAAACAGAAATAACAGTGATAAATGAGTGGTATTACGATTTATTTGATAGTAAAACATATAATGATTATTTCTTAGAAGGTCTTAAGTTTGATAAAAACATATTAATAATAGGTCAAATTACCTCTAATAATGAATCAAGTGATAGAAAAAATATGTTAAAAACTATTAGAACAGCTGCTAAGTTTGTAGAAGATAAAAACATAGGCATAGTTTTAAAAGTAAATATGAGTAATTATAGTTCATCATCTTTCAATGATATTAAAAGTACTTTAAATCATGAAGTTAGTAGTAATGTTTTAAATAAAATAGCTATAATTTCAGGTTCACTAACTATTGACGAGTTAAAGAGTCTATACAGTCATAAAAAAATAAACTGTATGCTTTCCGGCACCAGAGCAGAAGGATGGGGACTTCCTTTTATAGAATCAGCTTACTGTGGTTTACCTATAATTGCAACAAATTATTCAGCATACAAAGAGTATTTGGAAGATGATTTTTTAGGTATTGATTATGATTTAGTCGTTTTTAATCAAGATAACCACTTTACAGATAAAAACGCTAAGCCATATTGGGCAGATTTTAATATTGAAAGTATGTTGTTTTGTCTAAACGAATTCTTTAGCAATGAAGAAAAATATATAAATAAAGCAAACAATAGAAAAATACTTATTAAACAAAGCTATAACTCATCTATTATAATAGAAGATTATAAAAAGGTTTTTGAGAGTAACTTTTAAGCATGACTTATATTTTAATATTATCTATAACTTTAAACATTATACTGTTATATTTCTGTATAAGGTTCGGTGTTACAATCGTAAGGATACAAGACGCAATTGAAGAATGTCTAGATGTAATCGATGAAAAGTACAATAAAGTTGTACAAATTTTAGAAATACCTATTTTTTTTGATAGTCCTGAAATTAAAAGATTGCTTAGAGAATTAGAACACATAAAGCTATCAATTCTTTACATTGCAAACAAGCTTAGTTTAAATGATTTGCGAACAGAAGATGAAAAGGTTGAAGAATTTGAGCGACAAGAAGAAAAAAAATAAAAAGAAAAAAAATTATTATTTTACTAAGCAGACTCAAGAAATGATTGTTGAATATCAAAATGAGAAGCTAAAAAGAAAAAAAGATATTTTATATAGTGACCATATTCATCCTGCATTTACTGAACTTGTTCACAACTTAGTTTCAGTTTACAATTATAAGTCTGCTAATGAAAACATACTTCATCTCAAATCAGATTGCGTTTCTTTTTTATTTGAAACAATACACAAATGGAATCCTGAAAATGGGACCAAGGCATTTTCATATTTTAATGTTGTTGCAAAAAATTGGCTTACGATTAATTCTAGAAGACTGTTGAAAAATGCTAGACGAAGTGTATCTATGGATGCGTTAGAAGAATTTACAAGTGATGAAAAGAAATGTTTATCAGAAATTGATATTGATTATTCACATGAAAATATTCTAGTAAAAGATGAAAAATATGTGATTATAAGAGAAATGATAGAGCATATAAAAACTTTACTTAAAGATGAAAGAGATATTAGATGTATTGACGCAATTTATCATATATACAATAATATTGACAGTTTAGACTATTTAAATAAAAGAGCAATATTTGTATATTTGAGAGAAATATCTGGACTTAACAGTTCAGAGTTAAGCTCTTCTTTATCAAACATACGAAAGCACTATAAAAAAATATCTGGTCCTGACAAAATGTTTGACTGGTTTTGAGGTATTAATATGGATAGTAAAAAAATAGATAACATTTCCAAGAAAATGGATAAAAATGACAAAAAAGAAAATTTAATCAAAAATTTTGCTGATATTCTTGACACAATCGATTCTTTAGAAGATAAAAAAAAGATGTTGTGGAAAGAAATATATGAGAATGCTTTAGAAGATAGGGAAAAGTCTAAGCTGTTATTTAATGATGCATATATCTCTATGCAAGGTGGCGTCAATGAGCATATGAATATTGGTTCAATAATGTCAAAATATATTGAAAGAATGAGCAAGTCAAACGATCAGATTTTAAAATTAGCTGAACTTATTGCAAAAGAAGAAGAAAAAGCAGAGGCAATATCATCAGATGACATATTTAGTCAAATAAACGGGTAAGATATGTTTGTACAAGCAAGAGTATTATATATTATTGGCGATAATGTTGGTAATGCAGCTAAAATAGATCAAGATCTAATGGCAGCTGGCGTTAAAAATAGATTTTTTATTAGTAATCCGAGTCTTAACTCGAATCGTGAATATATTAATTTTTTAAAAAAATTACCACCAGAATGTGTTTTTTCAATTAAGAAAAAATCAACAACAAATAATAATACTACTGCTGAATTTATAATAGCAATACCATTTATTTCTTCACACTTGGGACTTCCTGTTAAGGTAGGGGAAACAATTTGGTTGCAGGAAGTTAAACTTACAACAGACAACAGTAATTTTTACAACATTTCAGGCTTTTATCTAGGAAGAGCACATAGCTATTTTACAACAGAAGATGTTAGTTATTGTTATGATTCAAGAGAAGAAAACATTTTCAAAACCAATCGAAAATCATTTGCAGAATCAATACCTACAGAAAAAAATGCTAGAGATAAATTAAAAAATAAAAATCAAAAAGCAATTAGACAAAATGCAATATATCAACACGAATTTAATATAAGCTCTGAAGAAGCTAAATTTGTTAAAGATTCTAATAAATATTTTCAAAACAAAATAGAAGATTATTCTTTAAAACCTATAAGCACATTTATCAAGAAACCTGAGGACGTTGCTGTTCGAGGAACTTATAATACACTTGTTAATTTAACTAGCGAAACTGATAAGTATTCTAGCGATTTTAGATATGGATCAGTTGAATTAGTTGCAGGATATGGTGAATATTCTAAAAAAAATGTAGAGTATATTCCATTAACAATTCAGAATAAAGATAACAATGTTTCAAGTGAAAAAACTCAATTACTTAAATACGAGTCAGATCTTGCAGGTATACAGATTCATAACGGAATTCACTATGAAACAATAAAGTCAGATATGTCGTTTGTCAATGAAGGTACAATACCTTATTTGAAACTAAACAAATATCAAAACAACTATTCCGGAAATTCATACAAATATGATAGAGATGCAGCATCGCTTACAGTATCAGAGTATAATTTAAAAAACATAGAAATTAATAAAAGAAATAAACTCACGCTTAGAGATATTCAAAGTTCAACATTCCCTGTTAATTCTCAAAACAACATTATTAATAGTAAAAAGTTTATAACACATACAGTACCTGACAAATATCCCGATATCGAAACAGATGGGCTCTTAGATTTATATGCAGGTAAATCTTCGCTAACAGGTGTTGCTGATAGTATTGTTTTTTGTACACATAGATCTCAAGGTTCAGGCAATGAAGAGTACAATAATATTAAATTAATACAAAGTAACAGCGATGATAATCTATCATCGCAAATTTCTTTAAATAGCTCAGGAAACATACTAATTGATGGGCATAAAATATTGATTGGTTCTTACTCAAGGCTTGAAAATAAGAAAAATGGTAAGTCTGCACTTGTCTATTTAGGAAATAGTGATACGTCACAAAGCCTAGTGTTAGGTGAACAATTAAATCAATTTTTGGAAGAAATGTTATCTGTCCAAATATCTGTTTTTGTTTTGCTAAAAGATATTGTTGGTAAACTTAATAATGCTGATCGTCAAAATCAAAAAATTGTCGATGATACTCTAAGAGCATTAAATACTTTTGCAAATGCAGGTATATCACTACCACCACCTGTTAGTGGTATTTTCTTGCCTTTAGTAACAAATTTAGCAACCCCAACTCTAGATTCTGGACTACTTAAAGATCAAAATGATTCAAATAATACATTCATTAAAGAGAAGCTATTGACAAACAAAAACGAAGACAGCACGGAAGTTTATATTTCCCGTATTGAAAATATTATAAATAATCTTGACAAACAATTAAGTAAATTTACTAAAACTTCTTGAAAATCTTTATTGTTTGATAATTATTATTAAAAGATTAACGTAGGTTTTGGATGTCACAATATATTTTTAAAAACACAGGAAAAAATATAAACGATATTAAAAAGCGTCTAAGGCGTCAAGAAGTAATTGAATCTGAAAGATTGCAACCTATAGGTATTGTTTTGCCCTTGAGAAACAGTCAAAGAACTCAAGAAACTTTGTTTTCAATGACATATGATGAAAACGAGCAAATCAAGATAAATCTAAAAAATTTAATTTTAACTAAAAAAGGTGAATATTTAGGCAGACCAGAATTTGGAACTGATTTGATAGAGTTATATAATTCTAGTAACAAAGAAAATGTTGACGAATTAGCAATGAAAGAAGTAAAAAGTGCTGTTAGCGTTTTTATGCCTTTTGTAGAACTTCAAGATTATACGTCAAGTTTAGTTAATGCTACTGAGACTAGCTTGCCATATATTGAAATAGCGATTAAATATTTATTCAATGATATACAAAATGTAATCTATCTAAAACTACAGTTTTCGAGGTAATTAGAGATGTCAAACCCTAGGTTTCAAAATAAGTTAAAAAACTATAGAAATAAAAACAAAGTTATTAAAAAAGATTTTGAAGGTTTTAGAAACGAACTTTTAAATTATGCTAGAAGTAATTTTGGCAATCAAATTCAAGACTTCTCAGAAGCTTCTTTGGGAGGTATGTTTTTAGATTTTGCTGCTATTGTTGGTGAATCATTAAGTTTTTATATGGAGCAGCAGTTTAACGAATTAGACTATGAAACATCTTCTAGCGATTATAATATTATAAATCACTTAAGAAAAGCAGGAGTCAATACCGGTTATGCATCTCCTGCTAGTGTTTACGTTGACTTTTATATAGAGGTTGAGGCAGATAATAGTTCTTCTGAAGGTGTTTTGTTACCAAATAACACATATTTGCCAATTATTAAAATGGGTACAAAACTTGCTTCTTTAGAGGGTATAAACTTTATTTTAGAAGAAGATTTGGATTTTAATAAAGGATATGATCGAATTACAATCGGTGATACGGACCAAAATGGTGTGCCACTAACAGTTGTACTTATTAAAAAAGGTATTTGTGTATCGGGTGATGAAGTTCAAGAAAGTGTTTCTTTTAGTGAAGAAGATGCTGGTAGTTTTTTGAGCTATACTTTAGCTAATCAAAATATAACTAAAATATTAAAAATATCAGATGAAGACCTTAATGATTACAAAGAAGTCGAATATCTTTCTCAAGATACTATATATGAAAAAATAGAAAATAGTAAAGATTCATTTTTTGAAATAAAGCCTGCACCTTTTCGTTACATTTCAGAAAAAGATTTTGACTCTGGCTTAGTAACAGTTAGATTTGGTAATGGACAAGGCAAAACAATTGAAGACGGAGTCTTAACTAGCGTTGAAGATTACTTAGCACTGCCTCTTTTAGGGAAAAATAATTTTGCTAAAAAGATGTTAGACCCTAAAAAGCTTTTAAACAGTGATAGCCTTGGCATATCGCCTGCTGGGAAAACTTTAAGTATTGTTTATAGATATGGCGGTGGAGTTTCTCATAACATAAATGCAAATACTATAAATGAAATTATAGACTTACAAATAATATATCCAAATATTGCAGATATTTCGCAAGATAATAACGTTAGAGTTATCAACTCAACAATTGGTGTTGATAACGAAAAAGAAGCAGTTGGTGGAAGTAATAGTTTAGATCTAGAAGAGTTAAGAGACCAAATTCCTGTTGCATTGAAGCAGCAATCTAGAATTGTAACGCACGAAGATTTATTAGCAAGAATTTATACAATGCCTTCAAACTTTGGAAGAATTCATAAGGCAGCTATTATAAATAATCCATATACAAAATCAGCAAAAGACTTGTATGTCATTTGTAAAAATGATGAAGAAAAATATGTTTATGCAAACGATGCAATAAAAATTAATCTATCAAAATTCTTAAATGAGTACAGACTTATTGGTGATAGTCTTAACATTATAGATTCTCCTATTTACAACTTTTCTTTATTTGTAAAAGTTAAAATAGCACAAAATTATGACACAAACACTGTAATTAATCAAGCTATTTCTAAAATCTATCAAGAAATGAGATTTGAAACACTTCAAATAGGTGAGGGAATAAATGTAAATGATATAATTTCACTATTACTTTCAGTAAATGGTGTGCTTACTGTTATATCAAACTACAAGACAATCGTAAGATCTAAAAATAATAATGATATTACAACGCAACAATCATTGCTTAATTTGCAATATAGCAGTTTTAGGTTTTCATCAAGAGAAAACTATGTTGACGGAATAGTTTATCCACCTAAAGGTGGTATTTTTGAACTTAAATACCCTTCTTTTGATATAGAAATAGTTAGTGGATAATTTAAAAAGGAATAAGAATGATAATTTCATCGTTAGCTAATAAAGATACATATGTTACAAATTTAAACCTAGGTTTAACAGATGCAACATTTTCTAATGTTGGTAAAGCTTCTACACTTGATTTGTTTAAAATCTCAAAAGAAAACAAAAATATAAAAGCACGATCAATCTTTACAATAACAAATGTCCAAAATGATCTTATTAATCAAAAAACTTTTACATTAAAAGACAGTAATAATAATTCTGTAAAGTTTGAAATCGATTCAGGTTCTCAACATGATGATGGAAGAGTTAACGGTTCAGGCAATGTTATTATTGGTATTGACAGTACCTCAGCAGGCGTTAATCAGCTTCAAAAAACTATAAATGCTATTAATAACGTAAATGTTATGGATCAAACTGTTAATGGTGGGTCAAATCAATTATCAAGTACTTTAACATTAAACATAACAGCATATAAATTAGACAGTAAAAGAATACTACTAGAACAAGATAGTAAAGGTGACTCTGGAGAAACATCAGTTTTGTTTGATGCCAGCGCAAATTTTACAATTACAGATTTTGTAAGAATACAAAGTTCATCAGTTCTGTTGAATTTCGATTTAAGCGATTTTAAAAATAAATATATTCAATCAGGGCAGATAGCTAATTCTGTTTTTAATAATAAGTCAAACTACAAAGCTTATATAAAACTATTTGATGTAGGAACAGCAAGTACTAGGCCAAAAGATTTTAATTTAAAAATGAGTGTTCTAAGCAATAGTTTTGATGAAGGTATAGGATCAGATATTTATAATTTTTCCGATATTGGGAAACCAAACTTTTCTAAAATAAGTGACAGTGTATCTTGGAGTATAGAAAAAATTATTGCTGAAGCTGATTGTGTGACGGGTCATTATAAAAGTATAGCAACAGTTAATAATTTTGATAAAGGCAATGAAGATTGTGTGTTCGACATTACAGACTATCTTCACGACTATCTAAATAGTAATCAAACATCAACTAGTTTTGCTGTCTGTTTTGACTTTAGTAATATGTTTGATGAATACACATATTTTCTAAAAAGGCTTGGTAGCGTCCAAATCAATAACAAAATTAAAAAGCCAAGATTAGAAGTTCACATTGATGAAACAAAGATTCAACATGTAATTGGCAAGAATTCCAAAAGATTTCTAGATACTGAAGAGATTTTTTATCTTTATAATAAAACTAATACTCTAAATGATTTTGAACAAAACAAGACCTATAAACTTAAGTTAGAGTATCTCAATAGTAGCAATCAAAACGTAATACAAAATAATGTAATCACATCTAGTGATGTATACGATTTTAGAGGACAAAAGAAAGTTGGCATTAAAAAGTTTGTAGTATCAAATAGTTTAATAAGTCAATTTAACACAGATATTGAACAAGCTTTAGCAACTGCTAGTAAAATTAGTGTAAAAATGACTTATTACTACGAGTATACAGATGATAATAATACATTGCAAACAGTTAATATTGCAGTTGAAAATGTTGATTTTAATCAAATAGCTTACTTAACTAAAATAGATAGGAAAAAAATTCATACTGTAGTTAAATCTCAAAACTCTGATTTTGAAGCAAATAATCAGATTATTTATTTGACAGTTGATTTTATTGATGTAGTCAAAGAATACACTTCTGTTAATACTCCTATTGATATTGAAAGTGAAAATTTAGGAAATGTTCATTATTCTATTTATGATATAGATACAGATGAAGAGATTATTTCAAAAAATGAAGCTGAGAATGATGCCACAAGATTGATTTTTAATGGAAAAAATTATACTTTAAACTTTTTTGCTAGTGAAATTTATAAAAATCGTAGAATTAATTTTAAATTTTATTATAACGATGAAACTAGTATTCTTCAAGATATCGTGTATGATAAGAATTTTAACTTAAGGTTTTAATAATGTTTGCAAGCAAATCAAACAAATTCAATAATCAAAAAAACTACAATCAGTTTAAAAACTCAAATTCTGCTTCAACAGTAGAAAGTGTTAATAACAACATAGAACTCAAAAGTTTTCTTGAGCTTTATGACCAGAATATATCAGAATACTTTGATAGATTAGATAGCTATGACGGTTTTTTTTCAACACAACAGCTAGAAAGTGTAGATTTTAGTAAATTTGAAGAACACGTGTTTTTTGATTCAGCAATTGAAAAAACAAATTATGCATTTAAAAAAATATTCAATGATTATCCATACGATGGTAATAAAAACGAAGTTATTAGTTTCTTAAATAATCTGGATGGTTATACAAGATACATACTTCAAAAAAAGCATTTCAAAAATACGGGTTATATTAGATTTAACGGATCACATAAATTAAGAGTAGTTGATCGAAATGGTTGGCTTTTAGATGATTATAAAAAACAAATAAAAACAGGCCATTTAAACTTAACAAATAATTTTAACTTTTCTTTTGATTTCTGGTTATACCCTTTTTCAGGTATTAATGAACAACAAGTTTTACTTCAAAAAGTAGACAGCAACAACAATGGATACACGGTTTATCTAGACGTTTCTGGTCAAGAAACTGTAGGTTTGGTCGTTAAAATTAAAAAAGACAATATTACAAGAGAATGTAAAATAAAAAACTCTAATGATTTTTTAAAATTAAATGATTGGAGTCACATCAATATTTCATTTGAATCATTACTTCAAGATAATTTAATTTCTAAGTGTCAGTTTTATGTTAATGGAATACCTGTATTAACTAATTCTTCTAGCGATAATATTATTAAATTTGACAGTAGTTTTAACAATATAGATTTTTCTATTGGATTAGGAACTTTAGACAATGTCAACAAAGGATTCAATGGTTTACTTGATGAGTTAAAAATCTACTCAGGAGAAATAAGAAATAGAGACACAATTGTTAAAGAAAAAAATGAAAATGTTTCTGCAAAAAGTTCTTTAAAGCTATATTTGAGATTTAATGAACCTTCAGGTAACTATACAAATAACAACATTATTCTAGATCATTCTGGAAACAAATTACATGCAGTTTCTGATAGTAATGACATATCTTCTTTGAGAGGCTTATATAATAACATAAAAATTCCTCTTAAATATGAAATCTTGGAAAACAATCCAGTTCTTTTCGCAAGTCATGATGATGCAGTAGATATACAAAATAATATAATTGAAGAAGCTAAAAGATACGATTTAAATAATCCTAATTCTTTTTGGAAACTTTTACCTAAAAATCTATTTGTTGAGGGTTCAGACTTTGATAATATTGATGAAACTTATATAAATGAAGATAAGTTACAAAAAACAAACGATATATTTAACATTAAGTCAAAAGCAAATCAAAAAATGGTAAATTTGTTTGTTATTTGGGCAAGATTTTTTGATCAATTTAAGCTATACATTGATTCAATTACAAAAGTAATCGATATTAATTACGATACTTTAAATAGCAACAAAAGAATTGATGGTATGCTCTTGCCAGTTGCATTAAAAATGTCAGGTTTTAATTTTAGAGAAATATTGCCTTATCCAATAATAGAAAAATTAAACAACAAAAACTTGACGCATGAAGAATTAATTTCTGATATTTCTATTAGGCAAATACAAAATAATTTATGGCAAAGATTTTTAATTAATTCAAAAGATATGTTAATGTCAAAAGGAACTTTGTCAAGTATAAGCTCAGTTTTTAATTCTTTTGGGTTAGAATCGTCAAAATTTATATCTATAAGAGAATTTAACGGTCAAAACAAGTTTAATATTGATAATAATTTTTATTCAAAAAAAATAAATCTTAAAGAAATTGATTTTTCTTGTGGTAAAGAACTATTTGAAAGTTCAAATATTAATAATAGAATACACTTTTACACTCCAGACTATAACGATGATGATAGTTCAAATAAGCTAACAATATCAGACGAGTGGTTTGTTGAGTCTTTTTATAACTTCAATACAAAACATAAAACAGTATATAGTTTAAATCAATCTTTGTTAAGACTTGAAAATGAAGAAAGAACTGAGAATGGTATTCGCTATTATGATAGACCTCATATAAATGTTGTTTTTGAAAGATTAAGCAAGGAAAACAGTACGGGTACGTTAAAGTTTTACTTATATGAAGGTGGAAGTGTAAAGAGTGCTACTATAGAAAATGTTAATTTAATGAGTGGAGAACTTTATCATATTTCTTTACAAAGAAAGATTATAAAAAATATTGATTCTACCTTGAATTATAATGAATACTCATTGTTAGTAGCAAATGCTTCAAATGAATTTTACACAAAAGAGACTAAAGAAGTAAAAATTGTAACAAAAATCAATATTGCAGCAAAAAACAAAACAAACAATAGGTTTTCTATAGGATTTTATAACAACTATGAATCAGAGAATAGAGTTGACAACCTATCTTATGAGACTAACTTTGAAGGAAAAATATCAAACTTTAGAATTTATAATAAATCTTTACTAGAACAAGAAAAATTTCTTAAAAGTAAAACAATTAATACGGTGTCATTAGATAGTGGTATTGAATCAGCAATTTTAAATATAGACCTATATGAAAAGTTAAGTGACATTGCATTTAACAACAATATATACACAATCAAGTCACTTATCGACAAAAAACACAGTCAATTAAACGCATATAATAAAGCATATCTTTATGTAGGAAGCAATATTTCTAATTACGATCCATTTCTGACAAGAAAAATTGAATCTTTAACGCAAAATCACGAAATTGATTTTCCAAAAAGCAATAACTTTGTCTATATTAACGATTTTAATAGTGACAACTTTAAAAAACAATACCAGAATCATAATATAACAAATACACCGCGCGTATCGCCTGATTATCTTTATTCAAAGGATAATCGATTAAGTATTGATTTCTCTTTAGTTAATTTTCTTAATCAAGATATTCTCAAAATTGTTAATATTAACAAAAAATACACAGAAAAGCTTTCACAAATATCAAACTTATACGATGATGATTATAAGGATTTGTACTTTTTAAGACAAAAATATTTTGAAAGACTTGAAAAAGAACTAACAGTACCTGACATTTATCAGATGTATAAATACTTTGACAATATATTAGAAGAGTTACTATTTGAATGTATTCCTTCTAAAATGAATTATAAAGGATTTAATTTTGTTTATGAATCTCATTCTCTAGAAAGAAACAAATATAAGTATGCAAATGTTAACAGTTTGCTTCCTGTAATAAGCAATGATAATTTATATAGTTATCATAGGGATTTAAATAATGCTGTAAAGCATAGGCAAACAGAGGTCATTAATTATAGTGTTGTTGAGAAGAATAAAAGGTAAATATGTCTATTACAGAAATAAATGTTACAGCATCAAGAAACGCAGTTTTTAGTGAATCGAATTTAATTGCAATAAACTATGAAACAATAGATGCTAATAATGCTGACAAGGTGTCTGTTGTAAATAACACTTCAGATAGATTTAATTTCAAAGATGGCGGAAATAGTAAAAAAATATACCTAAGTTTTCAGTATAATGAAAGTCAATCTTCTGAGTATATTACTTCAAAAAGAATTTATGGTGAAATAACTAGTAATAATTTAGGTAAAGTTTATGTAACACCATTCAATGATAAAAGTGATATAGAACAAACTAGTATTAAAAATAATATTAGAAAAAATTCAATAAACAGTATTAGATCATTTAATGGTAATATGCAATATGAAAATTTTAGAAGTGTTCCTTTCTATGATAAAATTAATCCAGTACACGAAAAAAACTTTTTATTAGAAGATTTTGATCATGAAGAGTTTGACTATGCTTTTACATTTAACTACTCCAACTTTAACTTTAGAGGTGGTAGAATAGATGCATTTTCAAATATATCAAAAATACAAATGCACGAAACTTCTGTAGATGATAGAAAAGGCTTTTCATTTTCAGATATGGGCAAAAGTAAATCTGCATTTAGAGAAAACAACATAGTGACAAACGAGTATAAAAAAGATGACGACGTAGTTTTCCCATATTCAGATACTATAGATAAAGCATATCTATCTGATCAAAGGGTTGCTAGGAGATTAGATAAGCTTAACTATATCTATAATGCTGATACTGGCAAATACCAGGAAGATACAACTACAAACGTTACGACACCACGATTTATTAACTCAATTGAAGCTAGATATTTTAACTATGAAGAAAAAAATATTGCACCTTTTAGAGATATAACTTCAAAAAATAACTTTTGGTGGATTCAAAATAACAAATATAAATTTACTGATACTGATATTAATGATAAAATACTTGATATTCGAAATAAAAATGAAATTATTATAGAAGATTTATTGTATGCATCTCACGGTAAAGACATAAATAAAGAATATAGTTCTGGAAGAGACTCAATTGGATTTTATGAGAGTATTGACTAATGCCTAAGATAAGAACAAAAAAAATTGGTAATATAGAAAAATCTGGAATATTAAATCAAAATTTTAGAAAAACTTTGAGAGATGAGCAACATCTAAGTAACTTTGTTCTAAGAGACATTTTTCATAATAGTAACAAAAAAGACAAAGATGTAGTTCAATATAACGATAATGATACAATTTTCTTTACAGAAAAAAATATCAATTCAACTCTTGGAATAGAAAGCAAGTATTTTAATGCAAATAATAAATTAATTCATACACCGAATAGTTTCTACCAGACAAGTGACAATACTTTTAATGTAAATAGAACTGTGGTTTCAAAAGACTATCATGATATATTATATGAAAATTATCAAAATGAATTAAGCACTGATAGATTTGAGTTTTTTAATGAAAATTTTATTACTTTAGAAACAATATCAGCATCAACATATAACGAATTAGTTCCCAAAACATCTTCTTTCGATACGATAGCTTATAATTTTAAGAAAAAAGAATATCAAATTAAAAAAGACTACGAAGAAATTAATATAAATTTTAATAAGCAATTTACATATATGTCGTTTAATAAAAATACAGATGCCACTATGATAAATCGTTATGTAAAATTTCCCAATTCTGGACCCTGGAATAATATTAGTGAATGTTGCTTTTATACGGGTACAAACAATACTTTATATTTAGATAGTCTAGAAAGTAACAAAACTAAATTTTTAGGTAATATTGATACAAGATCAGGTGATACAATTAATCAGTTTAAATTTAGATATATTACACATAATCCACTTACAATCTATCCAGATGATGTTATAGGTTCGACTGAAAAATTTGTAAACGGAAAAAGTATATCAAATCCTATCAGCAATTTTGGTTTTCCTTACTCGAATGAATATGAAGGAAAAAACGAAGTTCTTGTTCCTGCAAGTAATTTTATTAATGAAGAATTTATTTTAGAAAAAGTTTATGTTGAATTTAAATTACAAAACTTTGCTATTTCAAATAATCAAGACGTACCTTGTTTTAACACTCTTAATTTCTTTATACTGAATCAAAAAGAAGAAATCAATACTAATAATAGTCAATATAGCGATCTTTTCTATGGGACAACGAGTGATTTATTAGAAATAAAATTACAAACAAATCCAGAAATAAGTGGTGGATCTAATACAAGAGAAGTAGCATATAGAACTAGAAGTGCAGAAAGTCAAGAATATTTTAGAAGTAATATAAACTTTACCAAACCTTTTGGAGAAAGTGAATATTCAAATTCAGGGTTGAATATTGAATTGGAAACTGGCGGTCAATTTAACATATCAAACCCTGGAAATGACATAAATAAATCTAGAGAGTTAATTACTAGCATTAAAATTGCTAATATTGGTAATAAAATTGCTGATGTGGGTGGGCCTTTTTCTACTTTAGAAGGTTTTGACGCTGTAATACAATCTGACACTGTAAATAGTGCAATGACATCTTGGGATGGACAAACTGTATATGATAATATTATTAACAATGAATTTAAAACAGTTAAAATAACAAAATCAGTAAACTCTTATAACGAAAACAATTCTTTAAAAAGATTTAGTACTCATCATGTTTATCCTAATCAAAGAAAAACAAGATCTGGTATGGACATAAGATCAGGCAGATCCTGGATTGACAATTATCAAAATGTAGCTAGTAATACTAATTTTGCTTACGCTAATGACAAATATGAAATTCCATTTGATATTGGATCTGAAAATGAAATTAGTAATCCTTATGTTTTAAAACCTAAAGATAATTTGATTTTTGGTTTTAATTTTGCTCCAAGTATGCTATTTAATAGTGATAATATAAGCAATAATAAATATACAGACTTAACTGGGCGTGATGTTATTGTTTTAGACTTAAGTAATTTAAAAATAAAATTATTGGGAAGATATATTTCAGAAGGTAAAGTTTTCAAGCCAAAACTCAATGAATTTGAAAATAAAAACGTAAAAAAAATAAATGAGTTTGCTACGAACGTTGTTGACAAAACAGGATTGCCACAACAATATGCTTTAAAAGGAGTATATTATGATTGTTTCACCCCTTCATTTGTTAACTACCCTAATGCGATATCTAATGGATCTTCTTCATTTTCTAATCAAATTAGTATTCCTACTGATTTTTACAATATATCTGCAGGTCATCTTTATAACAATAACATGGTTGCTTTTGGCATAGGAAATAATTTATCAGATGTTCTTGATTACTATAACGACAAATTATCAGATGATGAAATAATAATAGATGATACGTTTAAAATAGGTATTAATCCAGAAACTGGAGCACCATATAATTTAAACATTATCCCAGAAGCATATAGATTTAATGTTGACCATTTTGGTCATTTCTTTGATAAAGTAAATAATCATCGTCATAAAGCAACAAAAAATACAAAAAGTGGTAAGTCAACCTTTAACGTAACAAAAAAGTTTAGAGTTAACGGTCTTTATACACAAAAATCTGACAATTCTAGTGATGGTGCACAACACATTATTAATAGTTATAATAAGGATTTACACGCGAGACTAAGAACTACATCATTACCTGATGGTTATTGGGATAGTTTACCAACTAATGGTACCGCTGACGTTTTAAAGTATTATCTTACACAGACAGGGGCATTCTATATACATGAATATACAGGTCCTCAATCGAGTTAATTTAAAAGAAAAGAAGTAAAAAATGGCAGGATTTTTAGATAAAAAAACAAGGTTGATAGACTATAAGCTCACTGAGTATGGAAGAGAAAAGTTGTCCAAGGGTGACTTGAACTTTAAGTTTTTTACATTTTCTGACAAGTCTTTGTTTTACGATTCTAATTTAACAAGTGATTATGACTTTAAAACATCTACTTTAGAAAGCTTTCTTCCATTTGAGGCTCGATTTAGTGAAGGAAATTTAATAAATCCTGAATTTATTTTAGCAAATACGATTAAGTTTGAAGATAATCAAAGAGAAAAAATATATACAACTTATAGTAGCAACAAAACTGTAGCTGAGATATTACAGGATCAGCAATTTATAGATGACAAAGAAGTCAATAATAAAATAACAAGAAATGAAATTCTTTTTGATTCAGTTTTTAGAAAATCTATTTATGACTTTAAGAATAACAGGTTTATTCTTGAATATCCAACAGTTAAATTTATTGTTGAGAGCATAGAAAAAATACCTAACATTAGAGATGATTATAGATTTCGACATTTCTTGCAAAATAAAAAATTAGTACCTATAAATCGAAGTGGTGTATCAGTAGATCTTGGAAGAGAAGAAAACTTTAATAGTTTAGAATATATCTTTAAAAATCTAGAAATTAAAAATCTTGATGTTAGTAATATTCAAAATAGAGAGTTAGTAATAAATAAAGTTATTAGAGAATTATCAAAAGATAATAGCAAAATCTACAAACTAGAATATGACTTTTTGCAGGATAATGCAAAAGAAAAAGATCAATATTTGTTTGAGTTGCATTCAGTAAGCAACGATAAGCTAAACAAACTTGCATTTGTCAATTTAGGAGAGTTTATTGATAATGTTGAGCAAGATCAATTTACAGTATATCTTATCGGTAAATTAGTAAGAAGCAAAAAAGAAAAAGAGACTTTCAATGTTGAAAATAGAACTTTATCTTTTGAAATAAATCAGGACTATACATTTTTAAATATTTTTACAATGGTTATTAGATAATGAGCAGTATAATAAAATCTATAAACGTAAGCGGGATAAGAAAAACTGAAGATACTTTGTTTTTTCCTATTAGAATTGATACAAAAAGTGCAGAAAATTATGATGCAAGGTACATTAAAATAGTAGTCTTACCTCAAATTCTAATTCCAGATAATGAAAGAAGCAGTCTCAATTTACCTAAAAATACTAACAAAGAAATTGATGTTTTTTCTAACGATAATAAAATAGACGCTGAAGAGATGGGTACAAATAGTACACCACTTTTTTATAGAAAAGTATTTTCTAAAAATATTACAACTAATTTACTACAAAGATACTTTACAAAATTAGAAATTTATCCAGAAAACTCTAGTTCATTCTTTAATGAATATATTGTTAATATATCTAGAAGAGAAATATCAAGTAATTTATTTAAAAGTGCAGAGTTAGAATATCCTCACTACTTTATTATATATTGCTTAGATACAAACGAAAATATTATTGACTATAAAATTGCAAATTCACCCAATGAAAGTTTTGCAATAAATGATTATCCTGATGCTGATCCTGAATTTTTGAAGGAAGCATTTATTGATGAGATTGGTAGTGCGCTCAATATTGAATGGGATCCGCTAACTTTTGATGAAGCAAATAATATTCTTACCGGACCCTATATAAGAATTAATTATACGAGATTATTGCAATTTGCCAAAAATATTAATGAAATAATTGACTACATAGATTCAGAAAATTTTAATCCAATCAATGATTCTTTAAGAATGGTAAAGTTTGGAACAATCCAGAATCCTCTTAAGACTTTAGATTTTGATGTAACTTTAAGATATTCTACAAATGAGTCTAACGAAAGCTTTAATACTAAATTAGAAACTATACCTTTTAATACAGAAAATATTAATCCTGTTTTAATGGCACAAAAATTCGTACAAGCAAATAATACAACTGCAAGAAAATTTTCAAGCAATTTGACAGAAATTATTTTTAATAGCGATAGCAGAAATGATTCAGACATAATAACAGACTTGTTTGATAATAAATTTATTCCTAATTTATATAGTTATTTTAGCAATAACATAGCCGAGAGTGTTGAATTTGAAATAACAATAGCATATGAAAATTTCTCATATACAAAAGACATTGTTGTAAGTAGAAGTAATTTTATGCAATACTTTGCAAGATTTTTAGAATACAATAAAAAATTGATTATTGAAAAAACTTTTGAAAATCAGTTTGATTCAGAAGTTATTATGAGTGATTCATTAAAAACTTTTGCAATAAAATTAAGCATTGATAAGTTTGATTCTTCTTTATACACTTTAGGTCTTTTAAATAGTTTTTCTGCACTAAGACTAGCAGTTGATGAGAGAATAGTTAATAGACTTTATTTAGATGATAATTTAACAGAAGATAATTTTTTAAACAACTTTGGTAATAACAATTTTTATGTCAATTCAGTTTTTAATAATGTGAATATAAGTGATTTTTATTTAAAAAATGTAACTGAGGCAAGTCAAATTAAAATTGTTGTAGAAGGCGTTGAGGTTTTTGAAAACAGCCACGAAAAGCCACAATTTACAATAATATCAGATCTTTTTCCTGATTATTTAAGTTATTTAGGTAATTTATTTAATGGCTTAAGTTCAACGTCAGACAATATTCAGTTTAGTACAGCAGATATTGTACGTACGCAAAGAGATTTTAATAAAATATTAGATGTATCTTTTGAAAACGGTTTAATATTATTATCTGTAAATTTTGATGATTCTATAAATAGAGAATTGATCAATTCAGCTTTATCAATTAATTTAACAGGTGATAATATTGAAGATAAAGTCCTAAAAGATAGATTACAGAATAATGTTATTATTACTGTCAAGATTTTCAATACAGAAACAAAAGCATTTTTAGGTACAATATATAAACATTTATTAGACGCAAAATTTGTTAATAATAACACTTTTTCTATAGACTTAAACGAAGAAATAGGAATAAAAGAAGGCAATATATTAATTGAAGTAAAATCATTCTTGCTGCATAATAATATTATAAATGAATTTAATAAAGCTCAAAGTAGTGATGTTAATAAAAATAATCTTACGCTTTTTCTAAGTAGTTTAACGTCTAATAGGTTTCATAAGATTACAACTTCAATTGACAATAAGTGGTTTAATGAAAATGTCAGTAAAGAAAAAGTAATAAACGATATTGGTAAGTTATTAGATGATTCAAGAGTAATTGCCCCAAAAACCTTGGAGTCTATAAATACTTCAATTTCAATTACAAAAGAAATAAATAGCAACAAGGCTGTGTCTAATGAACTTCCAAATTTAAGAAAATTAGGGTTAAGTACGAAATTATTAAAATCTAGCAAGAAAAGCCGGCTCAATAGAAACATAATCAACTATTGCCTGGACTTTAGTTTTGAGAATATAGATCAAATTAACTTAAAAAGTAATGTAATTTTTGATATTTCTGAAGGTATGATGCAAATTAGCAGGAGTAAAGATGAAAATGACTGTATTTATACATTAAATCTTGATAGTCAAGACGATTTATCTAAAGATGTCAATGATATTAATACACAGTCTATTAACTGTTATAGCTTGTTTATTCCAAGCTTTTATAATGAAAAAATTACAAAAAATATTGAAGATGTTAAAAAGAGCAAAGTAAATAATCTTGGTTGTATTATTGACATTGATTATATCGATATTATTGATAGATTTAAATTGTTAAACAGAGGTAAAACAGAGATTAAAATAGATAAAGTATTTAAGCAGTCACTTAATTTTAACAAGCAGTTCTATGATAAAGCAAAATATCTATACGGTTCTTCTTCAAAACTAAAATTAAAGTCTATTGTTAATAGAGTTGTTTTGGAAATTAACAAAGATAAAGGTGAAAAGAAATTTTATGCAATAAACTATGATGTAAAATTTAATTCTACAGATAGCAGTATTAATAGCAATAATAACAAAAGTAATTTATCTATTGATATAAATAATAACAAGCTATATAATCCTAATATAATATTGTTATTCAATAAGTAAAGTGTGATATGTCTATATTTAACAGTTCTAAAAGCAAAAAGAAAAAAAGTTCATCAGATCAAAAAGTAAAATATTTCTCTGATTTTTCTGAAGAACAAAATACATCTGAAAAACTTGTTCCGGCGCCTGCATCTAGTAGTACTAACTTAAGTGCTAATATAACAGGTACAAGTCAGTTTGGTGACATGTCTGTTTCTGAAATTGGAGGTATTGATCCAAGCGGAGATTTTTCACAAGATTTACAAGAATTATCTACGAATCCTAGACGAGTTAATCCAGAAGTTATAGCTCAAATTAGTGAAGAAGATATTGAAGAAGAAAATACGAGTAACTTGTTTATAAATTACAACTCTGAGGTTGACATTAAACGTATTGAACAAAGTAAAAGTATTAAAGAATTATACGATAGGCTTAGTTTAGATCACACTGTTGATGTTAATGAAAACAATATTTTATTACTATCACACGAAAATTATAAAATCACTAGCACATTTGAAAATTTTTTTAGTGGACCTAGAACATTTATATCAAATGGAACTTTTATAAATCCAGAACAACTTAACATACTTAAGTCATCTTACTATAAAGGAAAGTTAAATAATATAAGTAAAAGATTTTTCTTTAATAATAAAAGTGAAGCAAATTATCAAGAACTTTATATAAACAAAATCAAAACAAATAATTCTAAAAAAGCTGAGTATCTGGATTCATTTGATGAATTTACAAGCATATCTAAAGAATTTACAAAAAATGAAAATTTTGGAAATCAGCTATTAGAATATTCTAACTCGGGTAAAAACAAAAACTATTTTGGAAAAATAAGTAATATAATTTATAACAAACAACCCATGATTACAATCAGTAATATTGATAATCATAATAATGATAGTTTTACTCTTGTTGAAAATATTTCTGAACAGGATAATATAAACAATGTTCTGTATGAAAATTTAGATTATGTTTTGAAAAATTATTACAAGTTAGAAAGTTACGATCAGGTTAATAATGAAAATAACTTTTTTGATAATGCCAATATTATAGATTCAGACGCTTTAATAACAAAAATTTTAGCTAATTGTGGTACGTCTTTTAATAATGTATCAGATGGAAGCTTTACAAATAATGATTACAAAAAAGAAACAGATTTAAATTTTGAAATTTATAATACTCTTGCAAACGAAAAGTCACTTAAGACAATATCAGCAATATCTCTTGTAAGTGACTATGATATAATTAAAGATAACAATAATAGACTAAATATAACATCACCTTTTTATACAAATACTCTGAGTTTGTCTGAGATATGGTCGGAATCTAACAAGATAGAATTTAAAAATGAATCTAAGTTTTTTATTAAGAAAAACTTCTACGACAACGCTGAAATAAACTTTTTTAATTTTAAAAAATCTTATGGGTTGCAGTTTAAGGATGTACCCTTTAATGAATACAATATTATAGAAGGAAATAACACAGAAATTTTTTCAATGCGTAATATCTTGATGCCTTGGCTAACTAATAATGATATGTCAAACATTGATGTTAATGCAAGTACTGTACAGCCAAATCAAGACTATCCGTTAAGATTTAGAGAAATTACAGATGATGAATTTAAATCAAACTTTGGACTAAGTCAACAAGAATATGCAACATATAAAAACAACTTACTAGAAATCGATGCATTTATTCACAACAATGGTCATGAACTATCTCTTGTATACTTTGATGCTGATGGTGTGATAAGACAAACGTCAAGTGGTGATTCAAACAATATAAAATACTTATCAGCTCCTACATTTAGTTTTTACACATCTCATAATCTTGAAAGTGATGATGGTCCAGTTACAAATATATTAGACTCAAGTTTCAATCAAGCTTTAAATAGCTGTTCTGATAATACACTTGGTGGTTTAAAGGGTCGAAATATTAATGCAGGAGATACAGACTTAAATATAATTAATTTTTCCTCTGCAGGAGATAATTTTTATAATTTTGTTAAAAACGATATGTTAAGATATAGACCTAAAAAATGGAAAGATTTAAATTTAAACAGAGTATCTTATGCATATTCTAATAATTTTACTAAATATCAAAATTATAATAATCACACATATAGTAACAAACTAGGGTATTCTTTTGATAGATGTTGGACAATTATTACTGAACATGCACCTAGTCGAAGAAGAATAAATAATTCTTTTTTTAATAATATAGGCTTTGGTGCAATCAAATACAGATTCTCAGGTGATTACAAACTATCCAGTACGACTTCGATCAATAATATATCAGAAATACCCACTATTAAATCAAAAATATACTTCCCGTTTATATGCGCAATCAATACTAATAAAACATATGACTTTAATAGTAGTGAATTAAAAGATAAATTTTTAATCAGAGAAGATAATTCAAAGACTTCAAGTGAAGAGAATTTTAGAGAAAGAGTAGTTTTATCTTCTACATCTAGAAGATACCCTAATGAAGTCAATAACTTTGTTAAAGAAGTTAAAAAAGAATCTACATCAGGAAAAAAGCAAAATGATTGGATTCATAGAACTTTTAAAATAAAAAGAAATTTATCTCAATTAAAAGAGATTTTACTTAAAGATACAGAATTTTTTAAATTTTTAAAAAGCCATACAAAAAAATGCAATAATATAGTAAAAGATAAGATTGATAGCAATGTATATGCGTTAATACACGATAATCATATAAATTCAGAAAAGTTATATAGTCTAGAAGAAAGTCCGTTTTTAATTAAAAAAGAAAGTACGTTTTATACAAAAAATAATTTTTTAAATATTAATAACGACAAAGTCAAGTTGCTAAATCAGAACTTAAGTGTTTTTTCTCAAGAAGAAATAAGAGAAATTAAATCCTTTGCTACAATTAGCGAATATAAAGAATTTATGACAGCATATTTTCCAAAAAGTTTTTTAAAAAATTCAAATACATTCTTCAAAAAAGTTAATAAAGATATTGCTCAAAGCTTAGACAGATATAAAGAATCTTTCTTTCAAGAGAACAAAAAACTTTTAGGATTTGAAAAACTTTTACTTAACAAGATATTCAGCGATTTTAATGTTTTTAAAATGTTTGTTTATATAATAATTGAAAAAGAAATGCTAGGCAATATTAACAGTGAAGATCATAAAAATTCTAGTTCTTTTTTTGAAGTTTTAAACGACAAAACAAATGGTCTTTATAATCAATATTTAACCAAATTATTTAGTCTAAGTAACATAAAAGAACAAGAAACATATACATTAAGAACAATTGATGACACTGCACTTAATAGCATAGCTAAAAAAGACTTAGAAGGAAAAACTTGGAACTGGAATGATGCCGCAAAAGGCAAAGGCTTTATTGGAACAACAGGTGGGAATATAAGATCATACCTGTTTCCGTGCAGTAAACATGACTCAAAAAGAAAAGCCAGTAAACTTAACTTTGCTGTCCAAGCTTCAAGTAGTTTTAGAGTTGCAAGCAAATATAAACAAATTGCTGAGTTGTTAGCTGTAAATACGTACAATTATGATGCATACTTGCAAGCAAGTGAAGAACAAAAAAACAATAATTCTTTATTTACAGGAATTTCAGACGGAGGTTTAAATATAGATATAAACTATATAGTTCTTCATAAAAATATTGAAGATAAAATAATTGGTGAAAAAGTAAATAGTGATGACATAAACAATTATGCAAAAAATTCATTAAATTATACAGTAAGATCTTTATTTACAGTCCCAGCAGATCAAGATAATGACGGATCTGCAGGTGATGCTTTGTATGACAGGGTTCCAAATAGTTTATTTTATGAAATTCATAATACAGCAAGCTATAACTATGATATGACTATTGACTTGCTTAATAATGATATAACTTTTACAAACAAATTAATAAGTTACATAAAAGGTTTTATTACATATCTTTACACTGATGAAGAGATCAATAATTTTATTACATCTGATTTTATAAATACAAATGAAAAAGAGCTCAAAATTATGCATAAGCTTGTTAACGAGTATGTTGGCTCTTGTTTGTTTGCATATAAAAACATAGGTAAACTTTCTTTTTATTCAAATTTCTATAAAGAAGTTCAAGTTGAAAGGGTAAATTCTAATAAACTATGGTGGGATTATAAAATTAGAGATGGATTTTCAAAGGAATATAACAGCTTGAAAGATAATATATATTATGATATTAGCAAACAAGAAGATGTTTATTCTTTTAGAAAAAATGCTACAGGAAATCCAAGGTTATCTAAGAATTTTTATTCTTTTAAAGAATTTATGGATATTAGAAATATTAATAAACTTCTAGAAAAATCTGACTATCTTGAAACTTTAAATTATGACTTAGTTTTTGCTTATTTGACAAATTTTGATTTCAATAAAAGAGAATTTATTTCTAATAACGAAGAACAATTAGCTTTGTCAAACAATATTGAGAGTCTAAGTGAAGAAATATTAAGCATAGAAAATATTGATTTTAGTAATGTTGTCAGTAATGATTTAAAAATATGCAAAATTTCTAAAAATATGCAGTCAAACGAATATTACAGTAGAATAAAAGAAGAAAACATAAATAGACTCAATACATCTAGATTGAGAAATCTAGATTTTAATGAGTATGATATATTTGATGACAAAGTTAAGTTTGAAGAAAACAAGAAAGCACTTGCAAGTGTTGGATTAAAATATTTCATGTCAGGTGATAATATTGCATCAGAAAGTTTTATGAAATCTGATATTTTAAGATTTGGTATTCCTTATAATTTGGCTAATTCTTTAAGTAATGAAAAAGTACTTAAAATAAGTGTTTATCCTGTTAATCATAAATATCCAGAACTTGAATTCTATCCATATGAATTTCTATATACACCTATTTTAACAAGTCTTACGCCCGCAAGTGTTAACTTGATAGATCAATCGTCAATCGATAAATTCTTAGGTGTCTATGATATAAACGCTATTGATTTTAGAAAAAAATATTTATTTAGCAATAGTTATACACCTAAAATATTTACAATACTTTCCAATATTGAATCAAGGCGTAAAGTTTTTGGTTTTAATACAACATTAGATGTTAATCTCTTTAATGTTGAAAAAATTATAAAAGCAGCTAAGTTTTCAAATAGTGTTAAATACTTGAACGATTCTTTTAATAGTATATTTGATGAAAATAAAATCAATAGACTCGATATTGATTTTGATAATATAATTACGGGAGAAACTTTAGAAATGATCAATAGTTTTAATCCTAGTGAATTTCTAAAAATATTCGGAGAAAATTATGAAGACGCAATTTCTTATTTAACAGAAGAAACTGGCTATACTAGTATAGTTGATAAAAGAAAAATGGTGGATAATAATATACATTCAATTGAATTTTTCAGTAATCTGAATAAAGATATGTCAATGACAGATTTTTTAAAGCCTTTAACAACAGATGCTTTCTTTGACATTTTTTCAGTAAGAATTACTCGTGAAAGCTTAATTCAGAAAATTAAAAATAAAGAATTTTTAGAAAACTTTGTAAGTAGAAATTCTGGTACGATACAAGATATAGTTAGTTCTAGGCAAGGATTTAGTAATAGCTATACTTACGTTATAACAACAGAAATTTATTGATCGAGAAAATTATGAAAAACATTGTAGACACAGTAATTTCAATTAACACAGACAAACTTCACGAAAAAAGAGTAATCTCGTCTTTTATTTATAATAGATACAAAAATAATGAAACTACAATCAATGATGATATAATAAAAAATAACATTAAAAGAAACAATAATGACATAAAAAATCGGTTTATTAGACTTTCAATATCAAGAATTCCTGGGCTTTACGATCAAGATTTAGATGAATATACTTTGGATATTCCTGAACTTTATAATCTTGGATCATTTGATAATTTAGACAATAGCGATTTAACTTTTTTTAATTATCAAGAGAATTATAATCATACAAGAAAATACTACATAACAAAAGAAACAAGAAAAAGTATAAGAGAGACTGTTAATTATTTTGCTTCTGGTAATACTAATATAAATGGATTAGATGTTGGTAATATAGTAACCACGTGTTCAAAACCAAACAAAATGTCAGTTTTTAATGATGATACTTTAAACATCAATTTATTAAATGAAAATAAGTTTTTTAATAATAGTTTTTTTGAGAGTGAATTACCAGAAAAAGTACTACAATCTAGTCAAAAAGACAATATAAAGTCAGGCTTTATTTTTAATTCTTTTAAATTTTTTAAACAACAGATTAACGAAGAAAACGTAGATAAGTTTGCAAAAAAAAATGGTGTAAGATGTGGTATCTTAGTTAAAAAGTACAAACTAATAGGTGATAAATATAGTAAAATTGCAGCTAAATTCTACACTAAAAAAAGAGAAGAAAATAACTTAGAAAATCTTGTAAGTGTTATTGAAGATGAATTTGTTCAGTATGGAGAAACTTATAAATATGTAATTAGTGACGTTTATTTGTATGCTTACCCAGATACAATCAATAGATTTGCTTTAAACTACTACTTATTGTGTGACAATGAATATGAAACTGAAGGTATTGAATGTAGAGAATTTGTTGCGCCTCCTCCACCCGTTAATTTAAAATTTCACTATTCAGAAGAAAAAAGAAAGTTAAAAATCAATTGGGATGAGCCTACAAATTATCAGTATGATGCTAAAGGTTATCAGATTCTTAAAAGAAATTCTTTGGATGAACCTTTTACTATTATAGCACAACTTGATGGACATTCTGAATTTGACGATTATAGGCTAGATGAAGTAATTGATGGCGAATTAATAATTAGAACTGAAAGTCCTGCATATGAATATATTGATAATTCATATGAGCCGGGCAAGATAACTATTTACGCTATTAGAACAATTGATGCACACGGATTAATATCAGACTATTCTTCACAAATAGGTGTATTATATGATCCTTTTGAAGAAGATTTGATTTTAGATTATGTTTCACCAAAAGGTGCTAAAAGAGATTTTCCTAATCAAAAAGTTAAGAAAAACAGTATATTTTTTAAAAATGACATAAACATTATTGAAAATGTTTGCATTAAGAAAAATCCAAGTAGAGTTACTTTATATATAACTCCTGAAATAGGTGGATACAAATCAACAGTTAACATTACGAATCCAATTGTTGATAATGAATATCAATTTACCATTACAAAATTAAACAATATGACAATTTATAAAGAGAAATTTAGTATTATAAATTTTAATTTGTCATAAGAGTTGTTAAAATAAGATGATATGTACTAAATGAATTTATATAATAAATAGGAGTCTTTTTATATGGGATTTTTAAATCACGCAACTAATAATATCATAGTTGATGCTGTCTTGACCGAAAAAGGTAGAGAAATATTAGCTAGAAATGACGGTTCTTTTGATATACAAAAGTTTAGACTCGGTGATGACGAAGTTGATTATTCTATATTAGAACAATACGGGATAATCATTGGTAAAGAAAAAATAGAAAAAAATACACCAATTTTTGAAGCAATCACAGATGAAAAGCTAGCTTTAAAATATCCAATTCGAAGCTTCTTGACAAATAACACAGAAGATATTTTTGCAATACCTTTTCTAGAGTTAGATTCAACAACAGTGACTCCTGTTTCTTTGACTTCTAATTTATCTTCTAACAAAGAAAAAGAAAAGAAAGTACTAGTCAAGACACAAGTAAATCAAGATGAAGACTTTGAGCTAACTGAAGAGATGTTAATAGATTCTACATTTACTGTAAAGGTTTTTGACAAACTCTTAAGTGTAAAAGGTGCTATTGATAAAACAGTTAAAAAAGATACTGCTTATTACACAATAGCAAGTTCAGCAATTACAGAAGATTTTGTTGGACAAAGATCTTGTACATTTGCAGTTACAGCACAAGGTGTTGTTAATACAGCAACTTTTAGATTCTATTCAACAAAGACTAATAATTCTTTAATTAAAACTCAAATTGAAATAATAGGGAATAATACAAATTCATCTTTAATAATTCCAGTAACAATTAATAATAATATAGTATCTTAAGGATTTAATACATGTCGTTTTATGAATTTAACGAAGAAGACAAAGTTAATAAAAAGTCACAAATAAGACAACTAGTTGATATACTAGCTGTAGATGTTGCTGGAAAAGATTCTAGTAATGTTGATACAAAAACTAGAAAGAAATATGAAGTTTTCGTTACAGCTAGTGCTGCCGGTGCAAATCCAGTTACTAGCTCTTTATTTCACACAGTTTTTGATCAAGATCACGAATTGCAAACTTCAAATGAGATGTTAGATTTAGCCATTGGCTCGTATGCAAAATATAATCCAGGTACTACTGGCGCTAATGCAACAGATCCTAATTACACAATAAGTTTTAGTACGTCCGGTGTTACAGCAATAACAGCTTCAGTTGACTCGAGCAACAAACCTATTTTTGCTTCTGATACATTAATGGTAAGAGAAAAAATTAATATTTATAAGCAATATGCGCAAATATTGTTAGGTGATTCAAGTAGTTATTTTACGGCACCTTACGATGATGACGTTTCAAATGACGACAATGATAGAATTAATCACGCGCTTTTCATTAACGTAAAAAGACTTTTTACAAGAGATACTTTAGATATTGGTAAGTTTTCAATGAAAATAAGTTCTGTTGCAGGTTCTAGTGCAGCTGAGACTCCTTTGACTACTGTTGCTGATTCATCAGTTATTAGACTAATATCAGACTCAAATGCTTCTAGTAGTCTAACAGTTACTCCATTTGGTGCAAGTGTAGGTACAATAACAGATACTTCAAATGCTACTATGGGTATTATATTTTACGAGCAGGGCGTTATAGTTTTAAATGCAGAAAAAGTTTTTAATGGTACACAATCACTAACTGGAACTATAAGTTCTGTTGGTGTTTCTGGTTCTTTAAAGACAGACTTTACAGGTTCACTTTTTCCTCATTTTTGGGTTTCAGGAAGTGTTGACAATATCTTAGATCATGTTGCTGAAACTAGATTTGGCAGAGCAAATACATCTGCAATGGGTCTAATTAACAAAACAACAATTAATTCAACTATTTATTTTTGTAGAGTAGCACCTAATGATGCTAATTTCTCTACAAATCCAACATACACTGATGGTAGTGGTAGTTTAAGATGTATAGAAAGTAAAGGTGATGATCCATTTGCTTATGTAACAACAATAGGTTTATACGACACAGTAGGACAAATGCTAGCTGTAGCTAAGACATCTAGACCTATAGAAAAAAATCCAGAAGTTGATTTATCAATAAGCGTTCGAATTGATTATTAAGGAATTTAAAAATGTCATTTAAATTAATAACAAATGACAATATTGTTAGAAATAATATTACACTAGAGCCAAGTATAACGTATGTATCTGCATCTGTTTTATGCGAAGATATTGTAAGCCATGAAATCGTTTCAGCTGGAGTCTATGGAGAAGTCAGTTTAAAAAATACTTTAATTAAGTATAATGATTATGATCAAAATGCAGATTCTATAAAAGGCACACGTGTTTATGATGTTGATCTAAAAGAGTTATCTAATATAGAAAATCCAACAGAGATTTTAACCACAGCTAGAAATACACCTTCTTTTGAAAGTTTCTTAAAAAGTAGAGGGATTTATTTTGACAATAAATCTTCATATAAGTTCGGTGTTGATAAAATAAAGCAAAAGTATTTAATAGATGATGAAAATTACTACAAAAAAAAGGCTGTGAAGAATTTATACACTTATTACTCAGAAAACATAGAAAATAGACAATTAGATTGCAATTGGGGTGTTTCAAATTACAGTACACTTAATTTCTTTAGTACCGATGAAAAGCTAAATGCAAACATTAGTAATAGTAAAACGCATCAAAATGTTATTTCGTATCCAAATTTATTAAATAGTCAAAATATTCCAGCATATGATTTCAACTCAAATAATCTAACTTTTTCTTTTTACATTAATCAAAGAAGAAAAAATAAAAAAAGTTTTCATTTTAATCCTGGTTGCATTTTTTCTATCCCTAAATTAGTTAATATCTTTATTATAAAAGGTTCACAAACAGATATAAACGGTTTAACGGATGCATATAGAATTTATATCGAGTTAGGTTCAAAAACATTATTAAATACACATGCTAACATGTCTAATATTGACTTAACTAATTCAAGTAGTCAATCTAGTAATAGTATTGTTTTAAGTTCTGATGATATATTAAAATTTAATAATTGGCAAAACGTTTCAATTGTAATGTCAAAAAATAGTGAAAATGTATCAAGTAGCTATTTAACGCTATATATTGATGGTATTCTTGTTGATGATTTTGTAGTTGATTTGAGTTTTATTGGCAATAGTCTAAATAGCGAAAATTCGTTTATATGCGTAGGAAATAAATTTGAAAATTTATCAAATAATATTGTTAATTATACTGAACATTTATTTTCAAATAACAAGACAACACCTGATGATACTTTAGGACCTTACGTCAATAAAAACATAAGTTTTGGAAAACACAACGTAAATTTTATTACGGGTGTAAATAACTTTCAATCTAGTTTGAATGAAAATTTGTCTAGTGAAAATAATGATTATACAGATTCAAATACAAGCAATGCATTGAATGCTGAAATTCATGATTTAAGAGTGTATAATGTTAATTATGAAAATTTTATTAAAGAAAAAATATGTGACAAAAACATAACAAACTTTAATGATGAATCTTTAATTTTTTCACTACCTATTTATTATTATGACGTTCCTGTAATGAAAAAAGGTTTGGTGAATTTATACAATTTTAATAATCAAAATATAGATTTGTCAAATTTGTATATTGAAGGGCCAATTAATTATTATTTTTCAAACAAATGTCTTGGACACGAATTAATGGTTGAAAATTTTGTTTATGAGTTTAAACAAAAAATATGTCCAAATATAAGTTTTGGTGGTGTGCTTAAAGAAGAGTTGCTAAAAAACTCTATATCACTGTTAAGCTTAGGTGAGGATTTAACTGATTCAACATCTTCATTATGTAGTAATATAGCTAGTGGAAAAAGCTTACTAGAAAATTATTTTGAAAAAATAAAAAATTTAGATAATTCAGTTGATGCAAGTCATTTTGAAACTTTAAGACTTCATAACTTTTACTATAGAAATAATCTTATACTACCTAATGACAATGGCTTACAAGAACAAAATTATGAAATTAGCGGATATTATGAAAATTACAGTGGTGAAATTCATAAGCTAAATGGTGAAAATAACTATCAGTTTGTTAGACTGGATAAGCTTCATACTGAGAAGTCTACATATTCTTCTGATATTGATTATTTAACAGCATTTGGCAATAATTCATTAATTGAATTTTCTTCTGTTTCTAATGTTTTAAAAGATATTAACGAAAGAGAAACATTTTTTATTTCATTAAGTAAAACATTTAAGACTTCATATGATCATTTAAACAATATTTCTTTAAATAATTTTCATTCCGGTATTGATTTAACTCTGGAAAACGATGCTTTATTTCAAAACAATTTAGTTTATAAAAGAAAATATAAATTTGGAAACTTTATTGCTGAAAATTTGAGCGTTGGTCGTTTAGAATATTTAAAAGATTTTTCAAATCCGGCTTCAAGAAAAATTAATTCAAATTATAATAATAGTATAGCAAACTTTTTACCTGTTATTGCTTCTAAAAACATTGACAACAGTGAAATAGATCCAGACAATATTGGTTACTTTGCACATGAATTACCTGTATTTAACATTACAGGTGATAACTCAGAAAGTTATTCTAATATTTTATGTATTTCATCTAATATATTTAGAAATAAAGTAATAAGAGAATCTGTAAATATTAGTGATAGTTCTTTGGCAGGAACAGGTGGTAATGTTAAAATAAGTCTATCAGACAATGGTAACGGATTATTATATCGTAATGATTGTTTAACTAAAATAGCAGACTGGAATTACGTTGGACATTTATTATATAAAGAAGGTATTGCAACAATTTTACATCCTGGTTTGGAAAACTTCAGCCAGACAAACTATAAACTAACATTTAAGATAAATACTGGTCTTAATGTACTAGAAATGAACTTACCAGCAAGAGCAGGTGAAACAAATGTTTCTAGAAATAAATCTTATGTAGATAATTTAAAAATAGACAATTCTGCATTCAATGCTGATGAGGATTTTGTTTACATTTCAGATATAAATTTACATGATGAAAATCTAAATATAATAGCAAATGTTAAACTGGCAAACCCTTTTCCAAAGAAAAATACAGATAACGTATTATTTAGAATTAAGATGGATTTTTAATGAACAAAATAAAATATATTGGTTTAGATATCTCTACATCAATTATTGGTATATGTTTTTTAGATAATAACTATAATCTAGTAGATTTACAAAATATAAATTTAAAAAAAATAAAATGTATATTTGAGAAATCATTATATACTAAGAATATACTAGAAGAATATAAAAACAGTTATGAATTTGAAGAAGATATTATAATTTCTATTGAAGAAGCATTTCAGTCTTTTAGTAAAGGATTTTCTTCTGCTAAAACACTTTCTCAGTTAAATAGATTTAACGGTATAGTTTCTTATTTGTCTTATTCTATATTTAAAACTATTCCTATTTATATAAATGTTAATAGCGCAAGAAAAAACTTAAGTATTAAAATTATAAAGAATAAAGAAAAAAATACAAAAGAGCAAGTTTTTGAATGGGTTAGGAATAAAATTGATTTTGACTGGCCAGAAAAAACTTTGAAAAGTGGACCTAATAAAGGTCTTGTAAAATTTGATGAATCTTGTTATGATATGTCTGACGCATTTGTAATTTGTAAGGCGATAGAATATAATAATGAATCACTCAATGGAAAAAAGACTTGAATTTCTACAAGACAATATAAGAAATACTTTGTTGTCTAAAGATGGATATAATCTTTCTATATGGTGCCCTTTTTGTAAACACAGTAATAAAAGAAAGCTTAAATTAGCAATTCACTTAGAAAAATGCCTTTATCATTGTTGGCTTTGTGATAAAAAAGGTTCGAATGTACCTTTTTTATTAAGTAAAATAAGCAAATCATTAGGTGAAGCTTCTAAGACTTTATTTAAAAGTAAAGTTAAAAATAGTGACTTCGGTATTAATATTAATGCTTTATTAAACAATGATTTTACATTAATTGATGATAACGTTGTTGAAAATAAAATTGAAATACCTGAAGGATTTAGACTACTTGCAAATGCTTTTAATTCTAAAAATCCCGATGTTCGTGATGTATTTAAATACACAGTCAAAAGAGGTATCAATAAGCATAAAATGTGGCTGCTAAAATTAGGATACAGTACAGACCCTGAATATAATCGGTGTTTAATAATACCTTCACTTGATAAGTTTGGAAAAATAAACTATTATACAGCTAGAAAAATAGACGTTGACACAGACTGTGGTTATAAATATAAAAACGCTAACGTGCCTAAAAAGAATATTATATTTAACGAGCTTAATATTGACTGGAATATTCCTTTAACCCTTGTTGAAGGTCCTTTAGATTTATTAAAAACTAATGACAACGCAACTTGCTTGTTAGGTTCTTCACTTACAGAAGATATGCTTTTATTTCAAGAAATAGTGAGAAACAAAACTGTTGTAAATCTTGCTTTAGATGAAGATGCTTACTACAAAGCAGTCAATATAGCTAAATTACTATCAGTTTATGATATAAAAATTAATATTTTAGATACAAGAGGAAATGAAGATGTTGGTGATATGAATCGAGAATATTTCAATAAGATACTTGAAGATGCAAAAGAATTTAAAAAAGAAGATGTTTTGCTTAATAAGATTAAACAATTATAGGAAATTTTGGAATGACATATAAATTTGCACATATATCAGATGTTCACTGGAGAAGCTTAAAAAGGCATGATGAGTATCGACAAATATTCATCGAAATGTTTAGAAAACTAAAAAAAGAAGAACCTGATATTATTTTTATTGGTGGTGATATAGTTCATTCAAAAACTCAAGGTATATCTCCGGAAATAATCGAAAACCTGAATTGGTGGTTTAATGAATTAGCTAATATTGCTCCTGTTCACGTCATTTTGGGAAATCATGATGGTTTGATTCTTAATGAAGATAGGCAAGATGCAATAACACCAATAATATCAGCAATTAATAATGATAATATTAAGTTATTTAAAAAAAGTGGAACATATCCAACAGGAATAGATGGTTTTAACTGGTGTGTTTTTTCTTGTTTTGACCAGAAAAATTGGAATTTAGTAAAACCTGTGCAAGATGAAATCAATATTGCTTGTTTTCACGGCGCCGTAATGAATTCTAAAACAGACACAGATTGGCAACTTGATGGAGAAGTCAAACTAGACTTTTTTGATGACTATGATTTTGGTTTTTTAGGAGATATTCATAAAAGGCAGTATTTAGACAAAGACAAGAGGATTGCATACCCAGGTTCACCCATTCAGCAAAATTATGGTGAGGATTTATGTAAAGGATTTTTAATATGGGAAATTAAAAATAGACATGATTTTAAAAGCAGATTTATTTCTATAGATAATCCTTATCCATTTGTTACAATTGACTGGAAGGACAGTCTAGAAAAAACAGTATTATTTTGTGAAAAAGTCAAGAGTCAATCAAGATTTAGAATAAGAGTTAATCAAAACATTACACAGTCTGAAATTAAGATATTGTATCATTATCTTAAAAATGACAAAAAAGCGCACGAAATAGTTTTACAAAACGTTGTAGAAAACGACCAGACAATTGTATCTAAAGAAGACAGCAGTATAAAAAATACACTCAACATAAGAAAAAGTGTTGATAGGAATGAAATATTTAAATCTTATTTTAATGATATCGAGAAAGATGTTGTTGAAAAAGTTGACAACTTGTTTAAAGATAATTTAGATAAAATACCACAAAGTCTGTCAGATAGTTTTGGTCAAAACTGGTCAATTAACAATATGGAATTTGATAATACATTTTCTTATGGGAAAAATAATTATATAAATTTCAATAAATTTAATGGTGTTGTTGGAATATTTGGAAATAACAGGACAGGTAAATCATCAATTCCTGGCACTTTAATGTATACACTGTTTAATACAACTGATAGAGGTTCTATTAAAAATCAGGATATCGTTAATATTAGAAAAGGAAATTGCAAGTCAAAAGTTAATATTACAATCGGTACAAAAAATTATGATATCATTAGAGAAACTACAAAGAAAACAAATAAAAATAACAAATTATCAGCTAATACAAGTCTTTCTTTAGTAGAAACTAGTAAGAGTATAGATGAGACTGAAGAACAAAGAAGGGAGACAGAGAAAACATTGAGAAACCTCATTGGTACATCTGATGATTTTCTTTACACATCATTTGCTTCTCAAGGTGCAATGAATACCTTTATAAATGAAAAATCTTCAGCAAGAAAAAGTGTTTTATCAAAATTTTTAAACTTAGATATTTATGAAGAATTATATAAAAGCAGTAGAGAAAACTATATTATTCTTAAAAATGATTTAAAAAACATTGAAGAAAAAAACTGGACAATATTAAAAAATGAAATAATTGATCAGATTGAAAATAAAAAAGCAGCTTTAGTCAAAAGCAATGAAAGTCTCAAAATAAAGCGTGAAAAAGAAGTTGAATTAAGATTACAAATTAAAGATATAGAAAACAATATTAGTAATCATCCTTCTGGGCATACTTATCAAACTGCTATTAAAGAATTAAATTACATTGATAATAAAGAAACACAGATAAAAAGCAATGTAGAAAGTTTGAAACAGGAGTTGAGATTACTAAAGGAAAAGCTTGAAAAAATATCAATTTTTAAAAAAGATTTTCCGATTGAAATTTTAAAAGAGCAAAAAGATAAGTTAGATAACCTACTATCAGAGCTTAAAGATTTTAAGCGAAAAAAGACGTTTTTAATTAGTCAAAAGAAAAACAAAAACGAAGAAATAAAAATATTAGATGAAGTTCCTTGCGGTGATAGATTTTTAAACTGTAAGTTTATTAGTAAGGCACATTCTTCTAAGAATGACATAAGCGATATAAATGATAAAGTTAAAAAAATAGAAACTTCTATATATGAAATACAGTCAGTAGTAAAAAATCTTGAAAAAGACTCTTTGAATCAAAAAATTGATAAATACAATGATGTACTTAATAAAGAATATAAAGCACAAGTTGATGTTGAATCTATTTCTTCTAAGATAGAAGTTAAAAATATTTCTCTAAAAGATGTTTTATGTAAAAAACAGAATATGCAGAATATCATAGAAGAGCTTAAAAGTCAAAATGATAACAAACATATAGATAAGTTAAAGCTTGTTAAAACAGAGTTAAATAAGATTCAAAATATTATATTTGATTTAGAATCAACTGATAAAAAAGTAAATAGAGAAATATTTGTTTTAGAAAATAATTTTAAAACCTTAGGAAAAGAAGAAGTAGAATACAACAAGATAATAGAAGAATGGAAAATATATGATTTATATTCATATGCAGTTTCTAAAAAAGGTATTCCAACAATGTTAATAGCTTCTTATTTGCCTAAGATTAATAAAGAAATAGAAAATATTTTAAGTGGTGTTACTTCTTTTAAAATAAAAATACTTGATGATGAAAATAGTAATAATTTAAATGTTTACATAGACTACGGTGACTCAATTAGAATTATCGAGTGTGCGAGTGGTATGGAAAAAATGATGGCATCTATAGCAATTAGAGTTGCCTTGACAAATATATCATCTCTTCCGAAATCTGATATATTCATTATTGATGAGGGTTTTGGCGCCTTAGATGCCTCTAATATTGAAGCTTGCGCAAAATTATTAAAAAGTTTAAAGAAATATTTCAAAACTATTCTTATAATATCTCATATTGATGCTATTAAAGATGTGGTTGATAAAAACTTAGAAGTTACAATTAAAGGAAATGATTCTTATGTTGAGTATAGATAAAGTAAAGTGGAACAAGACAGATAAAAACACTGAAGAAGCAACAATAGGTGCATATAGATTCATAAGACCCACAAACAGTAAAACTATTCCTTTAGATTGTCCTGTTTGTAAAGAAATGTTGAACAATATAGATGATATTGAGTCTGTAAAGAATAATGATGTATGTGAACAATGTTATTTAATTCATTATTATTCAAATAAAGAAAAGTGGGAAAACGGCTGGCGCCCCTATAATTAGAATAAATAAAAAAATGTAATATATATTTAATATATACTGAATAATAAGGAATTAAATTATGGAATATGATTTTGTTATGTCAATAGGTAACAGTATTGACTGTGTATATAATAATGTAACAGAAGATGGTTCTAGGAAAACTGTTGCTAAGCTTGAAGATGAAAATACAATGTCTATTAGTTTTAGAACAATATTGAATGCTGCTAGAGAATCTGATTTGCACGCTCAACTAAGCTTACTGGAAAAAGAAAAAAACGAGGTCATTTCTTCAAGATTAAAGCTTATTAAAAAAGAGTTTAAACAATGTTCAGGAAGAGAACTTATAACTAAAAAAGTTGACAGTAAAGATAGTTTAGAAACTTTAACTGTTAGTCCTTATAGTCCACATAGAAAACTAAAATATACTTGCACTTGTTTTTTTGAGGTTAAATAAATAATGGCTTCATTAAAGTCTAAGCAGGGTCAAATTGCTGAAATCGTAAAGTGTGGGAAAGATCCTGTATACTTTATGAATAAATACTTAAAAATTCAGCATCCCTTGAGAGGATTAATTCCTTTTAAAACATATCCTTTCCAAGATGATTGTGTTTCAGAGTTTAATGATCATAGATTTAATATTGTTTTAAAATCAAGACAATTAGGTTTATCAACATTAGTTGCTGCGTATGCAGTTTGGCAATCAGTTTTCTATAAAGATAAAAATATTTTAATTATTGCTACTAAATTAGCAGTTGCACAAAATTTTATAAGAAAAGTTAAGACTTATATAAAATCAATGCCAAATTGGTTACTGGTACCAGTTATTACAGCTAATAATAAGCAACAGGTCGAATTTTCAAATGGATCACAAATAAAAGCTGTACCAACATCAGAAGATGCAGGACGTTCAGAGGCACTTTCTCTTTTGATTGTAGATGAGGCCGCTTTTGTAAGGAATTTTGATGAATTGTGGATGGGTTTATATCCTACGCTATCGACTGGTGGTCGTGCTATTCTTTTATCAACACCTAACGGCGTTGGTGGACAATATCATGAGATTTATACAAAAGCTGATAGAAAAGAAAATGAGTTTAATCCTATTAAACTTATGTGGGACGTTCATCCTGAAAGAGATGACGATTGGTTTAATAAAGAGACAAAAAATATGTCTCAAAAACAGGTTGCCCAAGAGCTTTTATGTGACTTTGCTTCTTCTGGTGACACTTTTTTAACTAACGATATTTTAGAAAATATTAGGATTACAACTAGAAATCCAATTGAAAAAAGTGGACCTGAAAATAATGTTTGGTATTGGGAATACCCATTAGAAAGCGCAAACTATATACTCTCAGCTGATATTGCTAGAGGTGACAGCGGCGACTATTCAGCTTTTCACGTTATAAATACTAACAATATGTCAATTTCAGTAGAATATAAAGGAAAAATACCACCTGATCAATTCGCAATTCTTGTTTATGATGTTGCAAAAAGATTTAATAACGCAATGGTATGTCCAGAAAACAATGCATATGGATATACAATGTTAATTAAGTTAGGTGACTTGGCATATAAAAATCTTTATTTTTCTTCTGAAAAAGAGAAATACAAGTATCTTTATGGCGAAGGACAAAATTTAGGTAAAGCTGGGTTTACAACTAGTAAAGAAAGCAGAGATAAGATTCTTGCAAACTTTGAAGAAACGCTAAGAAACGGTAGAATAAAAACTTATTCAAATCGATTATACTCAGAATTAAAAACTTTTGTCTGGAATGGTAAAAAAATAACTGCTATGAAAGGTTATAATGACGATTTAATAATGTCATTGGCAATAGGTAGTTGGTTAGCTGATAGTAATTCGAATACTTATAATGTTTCACAGATTCAGCAAGCTGATGCCATACTTAAAGGAATGGAATTAAATAAAACAAATATTAATAAAACTTCGATGTCACCTTTCTATAATAGTGCAGAGAAAACAGTTAATCCTTTTTTACCTGTTTATATGCCTGATAGCCAATTTTCAGGTGACAAGCAATCAAGTAAAAAAAATCCGTTAGGTGATTTAAGCTGGTTAATAGGAAAATAACAAAAATGGCTAAAAAAAACGAAAACTTATTTGCAAAACTAACACAACTATTTAGGTCTGGTCCTGTTGTTAGAAGAAAAATAAAAAAACTTAATAATACTACATATTCTAAATCATCTCTAGAAGTTTTTAAGAAAAATCATAGTGACGTATATAATAGTACATTAAGTGCATATGGTTCATATGATAGAATGGCAAGATATTCAGATTTTTCAGAAATGGAAGCAACACCTGAAATATCATCTGCATTAGATATTTACTCAGAAGAATGTGTATCACCTGATGCAAATGGTGTAGTTTTACACATACATTCAGAAAATCAAATGATTAAAAAAATTCTTTCTGAGTTGTTTTACGATACACTTAATATTGATTTTAATTTAGTAATGTGGGTTAGAAATCTCTGTAAGTATGGAGATTTTTTCTTGTTTAATGATATTCATCCAGAATTTGGTGTTGTTAATGTTTTCCCTATTCCTATTGCTGAAATGGAAAGAGAAGAAGGATTTGATCCTCAAGATCCGGGAGCAGTAAGATTTAGATGGGTTACGCAAGGAAATAAAGTTTTAGAAAATTGGCAAATATCACACTTTCGATTATTGGGTAATGATGCCTTCCTACCTTACGGATCTTCAGTTTTAGAAGGCGCTAGAAGAGTATGGCGTCAGCTAATTCTTATTGAAGATGCTATGTTAGTTTATAGAGTTATTAGATCACCTGAAAGACGTGTTTTTTATATTGACGTAGGTAATATTCCTCCTGAGAATATTGCTGACTATCTAGAGCAGGCACAGACTTCTCTTAAAAGAAACGCTGTTATTGATAAGACAACTGGACAAGTCGATTTACGATACAACCCGCTCTCAGTCGATGAAGATTATTTCTTGCCTGTTCGTGGAGGAGAAAGTGGTACAAGAATTGATACACTCGCTGGAGGATCTAATACAACTGCAATTGAAGATGTTGAATATATTCAAAAGAAATTATTTGCTGCTTTAAAGATTCCAAAGGCTTACTTGGGTTATGACGAAGACATTGGTGCAAAAGCAACTTTAGCCCAAGAAGATATTAGATTTAGTAGAACTATACAAAGAATTCAAAAGACTCTAATATCTGAACTCAATAAAATAGCAATGATACACTTGTATTCTCACGGATATACAGATGATAATCTGTTAGACTTTAATCTTGAATTAAGCAATCCATCAAGTATTGCCCAACAGCAAAAACTAGAGTTAATAAGAACTCGATTTGAAATATCCGGTCAGGCTCCAGAAGGTATGGTTGATAAAGAGTGGATTCGTAAAAATATTTTAGAATTAAATAATGATGAAATTGAAAGAATTGAAAAAGGTAGAGTTCAAGATAAATTAAGAGAAATGGAATTGGAAGGCGTTCAATTACCTCAAAGTAATGATTTAACTTTTGGTGATGAAGGTGAAGGTGATTCTGGTGGAGGAGATGCAGCCGGCGGTGATGCAGATATGGGAGGATTATTTGGCGGAGAAGATACAGCCGGAGGTGAAGATGCAGGCGGTGGAGATGATGCTGGAGGACTATTCGCAGGTGAAATCAAAAAAGGTCGATTAATGTCTGAAGAAGAATTAGATCAATATGACAAATTGATTGATGACTTGGATGAGTCAGATGATTCTCCCAGAAATATTTGGGGAGGACATTTACCGATAAATCCTAACTCTAAAGTAAAAAAGACTAACAGAGACGAAATTTATACAGATTTCAAAAGAACAGATCCAGCAGGTGGAGCGCTAAATAATAATAACATAGGACCACCTACTGCTAAGGAATTAATGAAAAATGGTTTGATGGATGGTATTATGCCACAAAGTCCTGTTGTAAGTAAACATATCGATAAACAGATATCTTATAGAATGTCAAAAGACTTGGAATCAATGGGAAATAGCTTAAATATAGGAATTAGTAGCAATAAATTGCTAAAAGAAGATAATGATCAAGAATACGATATACTTATAGATGATAATTTTTTAAATAAAGAGGATGAAGGCTGATGGCAAAATCTCATAATAAAAAAAGAAACGTAGGCATAATATATGAACAGATTATGAGTTTCATATGCGAAAAATTAATGGAAGGTAACAAGCCAGAAGCTGAAAAGGCTATTAATATAGTTAAAGAAAATTTTAACACAAATTCACAGTTATATAAAGAATTCAAGCTATTTAAAGCTCTGGCAGAAACACACGAGGTAACTGATAACCTTGCAAATTTAATAATAACAGAAGCTAAATCAGCATCCAATAATATGTTTGATAACTATAAGCTTGAAAAAGAAAAGTCAAAATTAATTAAAGATTTAAATTATACCTTTGGTAAAGGTGTTATTTTTGAACAAAATGTTAGTAACTATAAGACTTATGCAACAATTCAAACACTTCTTAATGAGTGGCGCAACAATGATAATAATTTTGACAAAGTTGCAGAATATGAAATATTTTTGCATGAAAATTTAACAAAAAAAGCAGACAGAGTTATTGAAGAAGTAGTACAGCCTAATAACTTAACTAGAAAGTTAATGAAAGAAATATTTGACAAAAAATATAGTAACATCCTATCAGAATCGCAGAAAAAATTAATTAACTTATATACTAATGAAAAAGATGAAGTAGTAACAGAGGCATTTACAAATATAAAAAATGAGTCTCTCGAGGTTTTTGAGAGTTATATGAAAAATTGCAACAATAGCATTTTAAATAATAAGTATAGTGATATAAAAGACAAATTAAGTAGTTTAAATGAAAATGATGTTTCTAAAGATAACTTAAGCAAGTTTTTAATAACTTTAAAGCTTTCCGAAGAAATACTTGGAGAATAAAATGTCAGCACAAAGATTAATAACAGAGTGGGTTAACTTTGAATATGACCCTAAACTTATAAAAGAACAAGTTGAAGCAGGTAAGCCTTTAATGATGAAAGGTATTCTTCAAAAAGCTGAAACTTTAAATCAGAATGGTCGTATTTATCCAAGAGCAATTCTTGAAAGAGAAATAAGGAATTATCAAAAATTTATAAAAGAAAATCGTGCGCTTGGTGAATTAGATCATCCGGATTCTTCTGTTGTTGAATTGAAAAATGCATCTCATACAATTAGAGAAGCTTATATGGAAGGCGATATAGTTTATGGAACTGTAGAGGTATTGAATACGCCTAGCGGAAAAATTTTACAATCGTTAGTTGAAAGTGGAATTACTTTAGGTATTTCTTCGCGTGGTGTAGGTAGTACAAGATCTAAAGGTGATACACAAATTGTGCAAGACGATTTTCAACTTATTTGTTGGGATTTTGTAAGTGAACCTTCAACGCCTGGAGCATTTATGATGAAAGAAGGTAAGGAAGTTTCTCCACAGTTTATAAATGAAGTATTTAACAAAACAGACAGAATAGATAGAATATTTAACGACATAATGGAGTGGAAATAATGGCAATATCACATATACCAAGATCAGTCGGGCATAACTTTGCGCCAGAATACCAAATTAGTGCTGTACCTTTTAACAAAAGATCAAATCAAGCAACTTCTATTGTTGTTGAAAAAGCAACAGGCAAAGTTGTTAATGTTGCAGCTGACGCTGACAATATTGCAGTAAAAAAAATAGACTTTCCAAAAATAACACAATGGCTACAATTTAGAGCAGTAACTGCTGCAAATGTTTACTTTAATAGAAAAGATGCAGCGCTTGCACAAGGTAACAACTGTATTAAATTACTAGCCAATGAATCAACTTATCCTTTAAATATTAGATGCACAAGTATTTATTTTGAAAATGGAGTCGCTGCTAATTTAGAAATTAGAGCAGGATTGACATCGATTGATAGCTCAGAATTCACAGAAGTCGTAGAAACATTTTTAGGTGACAGTTAATGGCAAAAGTAAGTAGAAGTATGCTTAAGAGCATTGTAAAAGAGTGTTTAGTAGAATTATTAGCAGAAGGTCTTAGTGGAGGTGATACATCTTCATTAAATGAAAGTCTTACTTCAACAAATTCTACAAGTAATTTTAAACAAGCTGCAATGCCTACACAAAGCTCTAAAAAAGTAGTAAACGAAAGATTTGAAGATAATACAAATAAAGTTATATCTCAAGCAACAAATGATCCAGTAGTGGCATCAATTCTTCAAGACACTGCAAAAACAACCTTGCAAGAACAAAATGGAGCAGATAGACCAAATCAATTTACAGCAAAACCAACTGACGCATACAGTCAAATTGCTAGTGAATCTGATCCTATGGAGATGTTTGAGGGTGTTTCAAATAATTGGGCAGCATTAGCATTTTCTGATAAAAAAAGAGAAAGTTTTTAAAAATAATGTTTTTAGACATATTTAAGAATATATTGATTAAACAAGAAACACTTAATGGAGTTTATTTATGTCTAAAAATAGAGAAAGAATGGTTGAAATTACACCTGCAACAATTAGAAGACTTGTAAAAGAAGAGCGTGATCGTCTTAATGAGACTTTAGAGCTTAAGGCAAAACATCCTTCAGATGTTGCTAAAAAAGTAAGAGAAGTAGATGCAACTGATTATGCTGAGACTTTAGCAAAAGGAATGAATTATTATCAAGCTTGTAAGATCAAAGAATCTAAGCTCATTGAAGAGTTAAAAAAGATTCAAGAAATTAAAAGAGATCTAAAGCGTCACATACTTAAAAGCATATAATAAAGATTATTGAAGGAGTAAAAAATGGCAGGTTATAGAAAAGCTGACGATTTATTTACAAATGCTACAACAAAAAATGATCAAATTGATCGTCAAAGAGCAGCATATAAGGATAGAAATCAATCTGAAATGGGAATAGGCACTGATACATCTGCTATGTTTGCTGGCTTTGATGCTGACGACATTTTAAACACTTCAGTAGAAATTCTAAATAAACTAGATCTTACTAGCGAATCAGGAAATCCTGACTTTATTTCTTCGATTGATTTTAGTCATACTGGCAGAGAATCTATGTATGATGATTTAGATAGTGCTAAAGACAAACCAAATAAAAAAGGTCCAAACTTAATCGTACCAGATTTAAACCAAGTTATTCAAGGTTCAGTTCCTGAAGCAGCTGCACAAGCAACTTCAAGATTTGAAAATAAAGGTTTTGGCTGGAGAGATGATAGGAATGAACCAAATAATCCAACATCAACAATTGGACAATATTTTAGCAAACATTATAGTAGTACTGGAGAATCAAGTAGTAAACCAGTATTAGGTGAATCAAAAGATTTAGGTGAAGATCCTATTTCATATAAGCAACCCTAAGGTAAAAAATGTCGGGTCACTTTAATAAAACTAGTCCAAACGCTTTTGGTGGCGCATTTGGTTTTGATGCAAACACAGGCGGAGGAATTACACTACACAAACATCAAGCCAGCATACCTTCAGGTGGATGGAATATGGGTGATGCTCTAAGTTCTCCTGAAGGTGAATGGGATGATAAACTAGACGAATTAGATGACGAAGAGATTCACGATGAAATAGAAAGAAAAGCTCACACGCAATACAAGATGCATGCAACAGATGTTTTTAGTAAAAATAAAACTGACAAAAATAGTCAAAGTGGTTTGCACGTTTCAATTGCTCCTGTTATAGGTGTTTCTGAAAGTAAAGTAGATTCACCAGAAAAAATCATTGAATCTTATGTGAAAGAAGTTTTATTAGAACTTGGTATTAGTGGTAATATAGCAGTTCAAAGTAAAGCAAGAGCTAAAAACACCGGTGGTCATTATAACAAAGTTTATCATTTAGACTCAAATGATTTAGGGTCAATGGGAATGACTAATGGAGCTTACATAGGGATAAATAAAAAAATTTACAGGCAAAGCAACAAAGCAACAGACTCAGGCGATGAGACAATTGAAGGTAGATTTGGTAAAACTAAAAAACAATACATCGATGATTTAGAAAGCTTTGAATCCGGAAAATCTACAGCTGAAGTATATTGTCAAAATTATGATGACAATTATATTGATGATATTAATATATTTAGATTTAAATAAATAATACGTAATTTTTTATATATATAGTAATATAACAAAAAAGTGAGATTGTTGAGACTATAATGAGTAATAATTTATATTTTGAAGCGATTGAAGCTGCAGAAGAAATTAAACAAGCAGCAGAAGAGAAAGTGAAGCAAAGACTTATTGAGTCTATGACACCACAAATAAAACTACTAGTTGAAAAAAAGCTTTTTGAAGATCAAGATATGGAATCTGAAGGTGAAGAAGAGATTCTAAAAGGTGAAAAAGATCCTGATAATGCAAATGAAAGCGATTGTAGTAGCGAAAATATCGATGAAAACAGAGTAGAAAAGGTTTTGCAAAAAAACGCAAAATTTACAGAAGCTTTTTTAAAGCTAAAGAAAATCAAAGAAGGTATTGCTAATTTAAAAAAAGCAAAAACACTTATTGAAGGTGAAGGTAGTAAAGTAAACGAAAATAAAAAATTCGTACAGTTATATCAACTTTTATTAAGTGAAATTAAAAATTTAAGAAGTAATAGCATAATTAAAAACAATGATGACTTATTGAAAGAATTTTATAATATTAATAAGGAGATATACAATATGTCTAAGAGACGATCATACAATGAACTAGATCATCTACTAGAAATGAATCTTTTTGAAGAAGACGAAGTAGATACAAAAGAAGAAGGCGAGTCTTCAGAAGAAGAAGCTCCTGAAGAAGAAGAAGAATTAGATATGACTGACTTGGAATCTGATATGCCAGCTGAAGACGATGCTGATGAAGATGATGAATCTGCATTAGACGTTGAATCTTTAAAATCTGCTATAGAAGATATGGAAGCTGCTGTTGACCGAGCGCAAGACGCACTAGGTGCTGAAGGCGGTGATATGGATATGGATGATATGCCTTCTGATGATGAGCCTAGTGACGAAGAAGAGCTTGAACTTTCTGGTCTTTTCGAGATGGATAAAATGGAAGAAGAGCAACTCGAAATGGTTGATGCATCTGTAGAAGAAGATGTTGATGAAGTTCATGAGTCTCGTCGTCGTGATCGTGTCTTAGAAATTGATGAAAATATGCTTAGAAGAGAGATTGGTAGAATGAAGTCTATTCGTGAAGGTGAAGCCCGTGAGATGGCAGCACACTTCGGAGGCGGTTCATTAGAAGGTGAAGCTTTTGTTGACGGTGTAGAACTTAACAAGCTTCATGAGATTAAAACTAAAGCTGCAAAAGTTATACGCAGAAATCGTATGCTAGAAAGCAAGCTTTCTCAGTACAAAAAGGCACTTCGAGGAATGAAGGGTCAACTTTCTGAAATGAATCTATTCAACGCAAAGCTACTTTATGCTAACAAACTTATGCAGAACCGTGACTTGTCAATTAAGCAACAACGCCACATTGTTGAGTCACTAGATGAAGCGAAGACTATGGGTGAGGCTAAGATCTTATTTGAGAGCCTTTCTAAGTCACTTGTAAGCAGTCGTCCTGCCACACGTAGTGGAAACCTTGCAGAGGGCGCTATTAGACGTAGATCTGGTTCTGCTTCAGCACCAGTTAAGAGTGCACAGCCACTCAATGAGTCAGTAGCACTTGATCGTTGGGCAACACTTGCTGGCATTAAGAAATAAGAATTAACCCGTTTTAACAAAAGTAAATAAGGATATAAAACATATGAGTTTTTCACTTAACAAATTAACAGAAGGTATTAGAGACCGCCACGTAGGCCAGCAAAATAAGCGCCTCGTTGAGAAA
>MDSV01149467.1_pt1 | contig 99403 bp, 57 predicted proteins | sample 810851 | NCBI WGS metagenome assembly MDSV01 (sample SAMN05326640, study PRJNA326480) | marine metagenome | isolation source: seawater | place: Atlantic Ocean: North East | collected 2012
CCGCACCGCGGATTTGAGACGGTCACCTACCTGCTTGACGGCTGCATGGTGCACGAAGACTCGGCGGGAAACAGCGGCACGCTGCGGCCGGGGGATGTGCAGTGGATGACGGCCGGGCGCGGTGTCATTCACAGCGAGTTGCCTCACGAGGACCTGCTTCGTGACGGTGGGCGGAACCATGGTTTCCAAATCTGGGTGAACCTTCCCGCCGCGAACAAAATGATGGAACCGCGCTACCAGGACGTGCCTTCGGAAGCGATTCCCGAAGTCACCTCCGAGGACGGTTCCGTGTGGGCCAAGGTCATCGCGGGCTCGTGCCTTGGCGCGGAAGCCGTGATCGACACGGTCCTTCCCATCACCTACCTTCACCTCCGGCTCCAGCCGGGAGGTCGCCTGGAACAACCCATCGACGAAGACCTCAACGCCATGTTGTACGTCTTTGGCGGCGACCTTCACGTGGGAGATCGACGTGTGGAAGACGGGCAATTGGCTCTTTTGACTCCGGGCACCTCGGTGCCCCTCGAAGCAGGAGACGCCGGGGCTGAACTCCTGGTGTTGGCCGGCCCCAATCTCGACGAGCCCATCGCTCGATACGGGCCTTTCGTGATGAACACGGAAGAAGAGATCATCCAGGCCATCCAGGATTACAACAGCGGTCGGTTGGCCTGAGCCCTTCGGGTCATGAGCATGGGCCCTGCAAAGCCGTCGCCACCGTCTGATTCGGTGGAAGGGTTATACTCCCGAAGGCCGAAAAACGGACATGAATCCAGCCGTGCCACAGGGTGCCCCTTCAACGCTTGAAGTGGTTCAACAAAACACGTTGTCCACCACCTCCGTTGGGCTTCAACCGGTTCAGGTTGAGCGCAACGAAGCCTTGGAGCGCTTTTCTCAAGTGATCATGTACGGCGTGGCCTTGGTTTTCATCTGGGGTGGCATCCTTTCACTGGCTTTCGCAGAAGGTGCTTCTGAACTCAACTTCCTTGCCCTTCTCATCGGCGGCGGCGTGTCTTCTGCCATGGCGATGTTCATGATTGAGATTCGCAACAAAGGCAAGGGGCATGAATTGGACCAACCTCAGGGATACCTGCTTGGTTTGGCTTTCTTCTTCATGGCCATCGGCATGTTGTGGGGCACCAGATTCATCGCGGGGTGGCTCAGTTCAGACCCAATCAACCTGAACATCTTCGTGGAGGGTTCCACGAGTGGCCCGTGGTCCATGGACGCCCAAAACTGGCGAGCGGGGGCCAACACCATCCTGCTGCAGACCGTCGGGACCATTGCCCTGGTGTTTGGACAACGACGCTTGATGTCGCGTTATTCCGGATCGCTTGACCTGGCTTGGGCCGTCATGGTGTTCACGCCCATCGCCCTCCTTTGGGTGGGCATCGGGACCTGGACGCATTGGTCCGGCGATGCCTTTGGTTGGCAATTGGGTCTCTCGATGGTGGTGCTCTGCGGGCTTTCGATGTACATGAGCGTGCAGTCGGACATGTCCTACACGTTCACGATTTCAGCCATCACGACAAGCCTGCTTCCACTGGTGTACCAAATGAACGTCGCAACGGCGCGCCTTCAGGACGGCAGCGAACAATTGGGTGCCCTCAGCATGCTCGTTCCACTGATCTTCCTCCAAGGCTGGTTCGCCAAGGACGAACGCCTTCGAAGGGAATTGGTGGAAGCGGTCTCTTGGGCGATGGTGGGCATCGTTGTCGTCGTCATGCTGATCCTCTTCCCATGGGACGGGGTTGAACAGGTCTACCACATGGATCTCTTCGACATCACGGTGTCGGACCTTCTTGGGGCCGAAGCCGGGGCCATCTTGACCCCCGGTGTCTTGCTTTGGGGCGCGTTGTTGCTGGCGTACTTCCCAGCGGTGCACGCGCGTCGCACTCCGGCCATGCCGATCCTTCTTGCAGCAACCCTGTGGACCTTTTCTGGCAGCGCCGCAGACGGCCCGTGGTTGATCGCCATCACCACGGCAGCGTACATGCTTGGCTACGCCGATGCGACCCGCCCATGGGTGGCAAAAGCCACCATGGCCGCGCTCGTCTTTTCCGCGGTCGTTCGCGGGACGCTTGTCGACAACGACGTGCTTGCCAGTTCCGTATTGATCGACGATTTGGTGCCGGGCTTTGTCCCTGCGGCCTTGCTTCTTCTTGCGTTCCTCGGTAAGCAGCGCGGTCTTTTGCCCGGCATGGCTCCCGTGGCCGTCATCGGCTTGATCGTCGTAACCCCAACGTTCGCCAACCTGCTCGGTGAAAGTCCCTTGCTCGGTTGGGTGGTGGCGTTGCTGCCGCTTGTGATGTGGCAAGTGGACGCAAGGAAGGCGGAATCGAAGGCTCTGAGCGATCTTGCTTCGATGTCCTACCAAGGCGCCATCGCCATGCTTGTTCCGGCCGTTCTTGCCTCCACCGGTCGACTGACCTTTGGTGAGGGAACGGAAACAGAAGTCTTGCTGGTGGTGGCAGCGCTTCTTTACGGCCTTTCGTTGGTCGACCGGACCAACCAGGTCGGGGTTGGAGGCCTGATTGCGCATTTTGGCTCGGCGGGAACAACAGAAGAGGAAGACGAGCCGTCCTTCACTGCAGGTTCGCCGTTGGATCAGGCTGGCCTGATGCTTTCCATTGTGATGTTGGCGCAGGCCGCCGGAGGCCTCGAGCAAGACATGTTGCGTCTTCTTTTCCCGGTCCTGCCCTTCCTGCTTTTGCTCGGTGAAGCACTGCGCATGGAGCGCATCACGTCCAGCGACCGTGCTTACGGTGTGCTCGTGGTGCTGTTGCTCGTCCTCTGGCCGCTGCTCAGTGGCGACGCACCTTCCCGAGCAGACATCGACGATCAGCTCTTCTTGGAACTCTGGGTGTGGGAACTCAGCCTCCTTGCGGTGCCGATGATCGTTCTGGTTCGTAAGAGGAAGGATTTCGTTTACGACAGCGTCGGTTTGGACCGAATGACGTTGGTTCTCATGCTGATCTTGGCAGCACTGGACCTGTACATTGGACTCAGGATGCCGCTTCTCTTCGTCGTGGTCGGTTGGTTGGCGCATCGCCATGGCCGGGACGGGATTCTTGCCATTGCGCCCCTGATTTGGTTCTTCAATCCCTTCACTGCCAACGAATCGTTCCTCTTCACAAGGGCGCAATCGTTCGTTGCAGAGACGGGGCTTCCGTTCAACGAGTTGCTTGGACTGAACAGCATTGTGGCCGTGTTGATCATCGGAACGATGCTCGAACCTGTACGCGCCTCGGTCATGGCCCGCCGAGCGGGCGAGGCTGAGGTGGGTGGCGGTATGGCCACGGCCTGGATGCTCTTCGGCGTCGTGGTCTTGGTCCCGGACGTCACGTGGGCTGGTGCTTCCGTGATTGGCGTCCTGATCCTGCGGCAGTGGTGGTTTGGCCGCCCAGATGCCGTGTTGTGGCTTCACGCTGCCATGTTGATGTGGCTGGTCATTTTCCTCCCTACGTCGATGAGCAGTTTCAGCGTCGGCGTTCAAATGGCGTGTTTGACGGTCGGTGTGCTGGGCACCGTGTTTTCCTTTGGGGAAGAGGCCTTGGTGTTCCGTTACACGGCCCCCCTTGACCCAGCCAACTTGGCCACGAAGGGCGAATTTGACTACACCACGACCAAAGGGCGGGAAGGCATCACACAAACGCTCGAAATCAGCGGCATTCTGCTGTTGCTTTGCACGCCGACCTTCGCTTCTGGGTTGGGTCACCTCTTCGGTGCAGCGATGGCCACACGCCAGCTCATGCGGCGCCCGTCCAATCTCAGCCTTGCCTTCCTCCCCGTCTTGCACGCAATGGCCGCTTCGGTGGTTCTGACGACCCTGATGGGCGATGGTGTGGACGTGAAGCTCGTCTGCGGCTTTGTCCTCGCCATGGAATCCACGGTGCTGCTGTACATCGGCCTGACCAAGGACGATCCGTTCAGCGCATGGTTGAACGCACGTTCCCCCGACACGGTGCGTTCCCGTGACACGATGGGCATCTTGGGCCTTGGCTACCTTGTGGCTGCAGTCTTGCTCATGTTTGCGAACGCAGACACCTGGACCTTCCGCTTCCTGCTCATTGCCTTGATTTGCCTCAGCCTTGGCATCAACGGCTTTGCCTCCAACGGTTCCTCGTGGCAACGCGCCCTCGGAATCTACGGCGGCATCATGGCCATGGTTGGCCTGTCCCTTAGCATTCAAAGCGAGAACGCTGGCTTTTGGCGCGCGTTGATTTTCCTGCTCATCGGCATGATCGCCTTTGGGTTTGGAACCCTCTACCTGCAGCGTCAAGGCGGTTCTTCGAGCGTCTTGGTGGAAACAACAACGAAGATGAAAATGGTGCAAGGGGGTTCAACCTACGGCCAAACGGCGGCTGTGGCTCCCTCATTGCCTGCGGAACCCTTGCCTGAACCTGTGTTGTCGGAGGCGGATCTCAACGCCATCGACGACGGCGCGGTTCAGGAGGAGGTCGACACCCCAGATCCCGAGGACGACGCGCCCAATGCGGTGGAGGAAATCGCTCAGCCCGAACCCGCCGCTGCACCCGCACCGGATGTGAGGGCGTCGGCCACCACCTTGGACGACATGATGGACCTCCTCATCGACGATCAGATGCGTGTTCGCCTTCACGCAGCCATCCGAAACACCCCCCACGAAGGCTTCCGCCCGACGCTGAAGATCACCGAACGCGGTGAAGTGATGCTCGAGTTCCTACCTTTGTGAGGTCAACGTGAGCAATCTACGTGGATTTCACTCACCCAGTTACGGGTATCAGTGTGTCGTTTAGGACAGAGTGCTCGTGCCGGGATTCGAACCCGGGTCGTCGGAATGAAAATCCGAAATGATGGGCCGGGCTACACCACACGAGCTTAACCCGCCGACCGGAATCCCATTCATGAACGTTCGGCTGAGGAAAGGGGACTCACGCTTCCTCGGTTTTGGCTTCAGGCGTGAGCGATTCCCACCAACGCCACGCCAACCATGCCGCTCCAAACATGAGCACCATGGCCAATGCGAGGAGGATTTCACGGTCGAGGATCCACTTGATGGCGTCCATCGCTGCGCTGCCGTAGCGGACGACCAAGATGACCTCGAGACCAAAGCGGAGGCCTCGGCTGGCCAGCCCCGCCAAAACGAAGGGGCGCATCTCCATCTTTCCCATGCCAGCGGCCCATCCCATCACCTTGTACGGGATTGGGGTGAAGCCGGCGATGAGCACGCCGACCGTGCCGTACCGTTCGAGCAAGACTTCGAGGCGTTGCAAGTTCTTCTCCTGTCGGAAACGCACCAAGAGCGGCCGGCCTGCACGGGCGCCAATCCAGGAGCCAACGATGGCTCCTGCCACGCTGGTGAGCGTGGCGACCAACCAGATGCTCAGAAGGCGGGTTGGGCCGTCGGCTGACGCCGCCATCGGGAGCACCAGCAGGTCCGGGGGAATCGGGTGGATGATGGCCTCTGTGAAGGTCAACAAAGCCAGGCCCACAAGGCCGGCGGCGTCCGCCGCCTCAATGACCGCCTGCTCCCACGCCACACCACGGCGTCCACGCCCACCATCGTTAGGTCTTCGCAGGCGGGTGCTTCTTGGACGAAGGCTTCCAGCCCTTGGCATGGGCGGTGGAGCTGAAGGCGCGGTGCTCGACACCACGGCCTTGCTGCATTGGCCGCTCGAACGGCTGGCAGGTGGCGTTTGCGCGCCGTCTCAACTCGATGAACTTGAGCGCCTTTCCCCCGCCCGTCGGATGTTGATCGAAGCCGCCCAACTGGAGTGGATGAACCCCACTTCATCGCAGCTTGATGACGCGAAATCTGCGGCCGCTGCCACGGGGGACCTTCCAAGGCTCTCCACCGTGGATTTGGAGGTGCTCGCCTTGGCGCTTGGGATGCAACGCGTCCTCGTCACTGACGATTACCGCCTGCAGAACGTCGCCATGCAGGCGGGACTTGAGGCCCGTTCGTTGGCCACCAAGGGTGCGAAGCAGCCGTGGTCTTGGGTGTGGAGATGCACCGGTTGTGGCAAGCAACACGCGGTGCAGACCGACACAGAACGGAAGCGTGACGGGCCCGGTCCGGAGTGCCATGATTGTGGGAGCCCAACGGTGATGAAGCGCGCACGGCGCTGAGTTCACTCTTCGGCTTCTTCGAGGGTTCTGACCTTCCGCTCAAGGTCTTCGGGCGTCATGCCGGTCGGGTCGAGGCCCAGGGCTTTGGCTCGCTGCACAAGGGCCACATCGCTCGTCATCCCACCCGCTTCGAGGTCCGCGATGGTTTGAGCCTCACGAGGCAAGGTGGTTGCCTCCTGCAGGCCTTTTTGGAACTCGCCTTTGCTCCGACCGAGGGCGTTGGCCAACTCAGGAAGCCTGCGTGCGCCGAAGAGCACGAAGAACACGACGATGATGATCAGGACCTCTGGGCCACCGATGGACGCCATGTTGCTCAAACCTCGGTGGGTGCTCGTTCGCTTCAAGCCTTCGTGTTGAAACGGCGGTCTCGGCCAAAGTCAAGGGGTGCAGCAGCCGGAGCCATCGCGGGGTTGAACTCAGCCTCCTGAAACGGGTGGGAGGAAGGCCAACTCAACGCCATCTGCCAAGAGGGCATCGCGCTCAACGCGATGTCCATCGATCGCCAGGGCCATGCCCATGTCCAACCAATCCTGCAACCCCAAGGTCGCGGCCAAGGCACCTGCTGTGGTGCCTGACGCCACGTCGTGCGTGTGATGGCGTCCACCGAGGCGTTCAGCAGCGGGCCCGAAGGCGAGGACGCGGACCGTGATGGAGCTCATGGCGTGCGCTTGTGGCGCGGCTTGATAAACGCACTCGGACCTTCTTGAGCATGGTCGCAGCACTCCACGCCACCGGTGTGTGGAAGGTGTACCCCAGCGGCGAAGGTCGTGTCGACGCGGTCCGAGGTGTGGATTTGACGGTGCAGGCCGGTGAAATGGTTGCCATCACCGGTCCTTCTGGATGTGGCAAAACCTCGCTTCTGAACGTCCTGAGCGGACTGGATGCACCGTCGGCGGGGTCGGTCTTGGTGCAAGGCGACTCCCTCTTCGACCTCGACGACGACCGTCGAACACGTCTGCGAGGTGAACGGCTGGGGTTCGTGTTCCAAGCGTTCAACCTCCTCCCGGTGCTGACGGCCACGGAAAACGTGGAAATCCCTCTCCTGCTTTCCGGACGGCCTGGCCACGAGGTTCGGTCGGTGGCGTTGGAGGCCTTGGCCTCGGTCGGCCTTGCCGACCGGGCGGACCACCTCCCTGCCATGCTCAGCGGAGGCCAACAGCAACGCGTGGCCGTGGCTCGCGCGGTGGTTCATCGCCCTTCTATCGTGCTCTGTGACGAGCCTACAGGAAACCTGGATTCGGTGACCAGCGACGACGTCCTGAGCCTTATGGCCTCGTTGTGCCGCGAGGAAGGGATGACCTTCCTGATCGTCACCCACGACGACGCGGTCGCTTCAAGGTGCGACCGTATTCTTCGCATGAGAGACGGGCTTTTCCTCGGCGATGACGCCTCGGAGGAGGCGTGATGCTGGCCCTCGTCGCGGGGTTGGCCGGCTTCGCAGGACTCATGTTCGGCCTCTTCGCCCTGCTCGGGCTTCGTGACCGCACATGGCCCTCAAGTCTGTTTGTGCTTCTCGCTCCAGCCGTGGACGCTGCCTTGACCGCATGGTTGCTTCATTGGCTCGGGCTTGGTCCGGTGTTGACCGTGCTTGCAGGATCCTTGACCGGCTTGGCTTCTTCGTTGTTCATTCCTCCCTTGCTGTGGCCCCGGCGCGAACTTGTGGCTCGAATTGCTTTGCGAAGCATCCGTGCACGACCCAGGCAAGCGGCGCTTTTGCTGGTGGCGCTGGTGGTCTCCTCCTCCATCGTGTCCTCCTCCCTCGTGGTTGGAGACAGCCTGGACGCCACCGTCCAAGGTCAGGTCGATGCGGTGTGGACAGAAACCGACGTGGTGCTTTCCGGGCGTGACCCTGCAACCGCTCAACCGATTTTGCTTGACTCTGCATTCGTGGCCACGGTGGCGGCCGACGCGCTGGGGTTGGTTGACGACGACGGACGCGCCGTGTTTGATGGCGTGCGAGCGACCCGTGCCCTCAGCGCAGCCGTGGAAGGCCCCACGGGGCGGGCGCTCCCTTCGGTGGGCTGGTACGCACAGCGCGCCATCGATGGACATCCAGATCCTTGGCCGGCCCTCGAAGAGAGCACCGATTTGACCTATGCCACCCTCGGCCTGCTTTCCAACGCGACCGGTCGGCACGAAGCGGCGATCACCAACGAAATGGCCGATGCGCTGGAGGTCAAGGCGGGCGACCTCCTCAACCTCAGTTGGACCGCTGTCGAAGACGGCCGTGTCCTGCGTCATCGAGGCAGCGTGCACGTTCATGCGGTGGTCCCTTCGGTCTCAGGCGCGGCCATCGGTGGCCTTGGCCAACCGGCGCTGATGACATCGATGAGCACGTTCGATTCTTTGGCGGGAGAGGGAGCATCGTCGCTTCATTTGTCTGCACGCGTGCCCTTCTCGGACCGAAGCGAGTGGGAACATGTGGAGGACGACCTTGCTGGCGTCATCGACGGAGCGTGGACCGCTCGGATGGACGGCCTGGTGTTTGAGAACGCTGCCGGGTCCCTCGCCGTGGCCCGTGAAACCGGGCTCGGGCGATTGGAAGGGGGCCTTGTGGATGCCTTCAGGGAGAACCTGACGACCTTGGCCAGCGGTACGGTGATGTCCGAACTTGTCCAAGCACCGGTGGAAATCCTCGAGATCAACGGTCATCGTTCCTTGGTTCTCGCCGATGCCGACGTCATTGACCTCCAATGGTCAGGCGGAGCCCTTTGGCACGTTGGCATGGCTGGCGCGGGTTTCCAGGTGGGCGGTTCTGGCGTGCCTGCGTTGTGGCAGGTGCCGAACGGGGAGGTGCTGGATGCGCACGCCATTGTCGGAGAAGCCGGATGGTTCGGCCATCCTTCCGGGCTCCACGTGATGTGGGCTGACCGGCCATACGACGACGCGTTGCGCGTTAGCGAAGATCCCGTGCACGCCCTGACGGTGGACGGCGGGTTTGTGTCGACCTTGGAGGGGAACCTTTCAGACCTCGACTTTGTTCGTTATGCCTCGAGCGGTGATCCCTCTGATGCGGTCTTGTACGACCGTCACGCCCTCGCCTTGGCCGTCCCTGAACCCCTGCTCGACATGCGATTGGAAGTGGAAGCCAACGGGTCCTACCTCGTTCACGCGGAAGGCTTGTTTGGATGGAATTCCAACCGCATCGAGCTTCAACAGGATGACGTTCAGGTATGGGCTGTGGATTCACCACCGTTGTTTCCCGAAACGGGACCCGTGAACACGACCGCTTCAGGCGGACCCGGTTGCGACGGCCGCACAGGGGTTCTGGACGGGTTGAACGAGAGCCTTGCGTGGTGTGCAGGCGACGACCGACTCGTCGCATGGGACCTCGACAGCGGCACCGTGGTCGAACTCCGTCTTCCGAAGGCGGCCGAGGTTGACGGCGTGGGGCGTGTTCCCGTTCTCTTCCTCGCTTCGACCGGCGCAGAAGCCGTTGGCGTGGCGGAAGGTGACGTGGTCCTCAGCGGCGCTTTTGAGTCGCTCAACCTGACCACGGGTGACGAGGTGTGGGTGGCCGGAGCCGTGCCCTGGGCGTGGGGTGACAGCCAACGCAGTCGCCTGAACGTCAGCTTCGCAGATGACGGGAGCGGCGTCGATTTGACAGGCGTCGAGGAGCTGGAACAACTCATCCTCGGTGTGGTCCATCCAGACGTTGCCGTACGGCTTGCAGGAGCATCGGAGGGTGACCGTTCCATGATCGTGCTCCAACCGAGTGGGTTGTCCTACACCGCCCTCTTGAACGCGGTCGAAGCGTGGTTTGACGACGTCGCGACGCTCGAAAACAGCGAACTTCGGCTGACGCCGGTGCGTGTGGATGCAGCCGAGCAGGCCGAAGCCTCCTCGGGCCTGCTCTCCGGCATGTTCCTCGTTTTCGGCGGTTTCACCGTCGCCGCAGGTGTCCTGCTTGCCGTGACCGTGGTCGTTCTTTTGGCCGAGGCTCGTAGGCAGGAACTCGCGACCCTCAGGGCCGTCGGACTGACTCGGGCTGATGCTCGGAGCGCGGCCTTGATGGAAGGCTTGGTGCTCGCTTCTTTGGCCGGCTTTGTGGGTGGGCTTCTTGGGGTCCTTTTGGGCCGTGTTGTCGCGCTGGGTTTCACGTCGGCATTCAGTTCCGTTGGGGCCACGATGTTCACCTTTGCTTGGTCGTGGTCTTCGGTCCTTGCTGGAGCGGTGTGGGGGACCCTCATCGCGATGCTCACGTTGGCTGCTTCCTCGCAGTGGTCAAGCCGCTTGGACGTGCTCCATGCCCTTCGAGGGGTCCGAACACGGGTCCGAGAAGCGCTCCCCTGGCAGGTCTTCGTCGGCTTGGCTGCCGCCTTTGGCCTCTCCGCGGTCTCCGCGGTATCGCTTCTGTTCGGTGGTCTTGAGGCACCTTTTGCCCGGCTTCGATGGCTGCTGATTGGAGACGGCCTCATCGTGGCCTCGAGTTTGATTGCGATGTGGATTTGGCCCGCCTTCCGAAGCAGGAAAGACCCAAACAGAAGCGCTCGCCTGAGGACGGCCCCCTCAAATGCGGTCGGGATTGCGGCCACAGGTGTTCTGGCCTGGTCATGGTGGCCAGAATCCCTCGATCCTGTTCGTGCCTCTACGGCCTTTGACGAAATCAGCATGCTCGTCATTGGGTTGCTGCAGGTGCTGGCGGGCGTCATCGTTCTTGTGACGGTGGTGCCACGGGCACTTCGCGTCCTTGGCGCACAGGGCCGGAGGCCTCGGCTTGTGGGCCGGCTTGCTTTGGCGCACCCCGTTGCACAACCTCTGCGGACGGCGGTGGTGATGTCCATGTTTGCCGTGACGGTGTTCGCTGTGGTGGTGTTGGGAGGGTACACCAGTTCGTTCGCCTCCGTCTCAGGGGATTTCGTGCAGGAATCCGAGGGTGAATTCGAACTTCTCCTCACCGGAAGCCGTGCCGCTCCGGTTGACGTCGGCATGGATCCTGCTGCTTGGGGTTTGGACCCTGGACAAGAGGAACGCATCGATGCGGTGGCCCCGGTGTCCCGTGCAGTGGTGGTGCTGGACGACGGGGAACGTTCGGCCGTGCCGTACGTGCTCAGGGGAGCCGACGCATCCTTCGCAGCCCACGGTGGTCTGCCGCTCTACCTTTGGGACGAGGGTCTGGGGACGACGGAAGCTGAGGTGTGGGAACGCGTGCTTTCTGACGATGGATTGGTGATCGTCGATGCCTCCTTTGGCCTCGAAGCGAGCACGGACGGTGCGGCGGTCGGCGTGTTGCCGCTCTCGCTTGGTCAAGAGTTTGAACTCATTGCGCCTTCCGATCCAGGGACGGCGAAATCGGTGCGTGTCGCGGGTTTCCTCGCTCAATCTTCGTTGGCGTTCTCTCCAGGTGTCTGGGGGAACCAAACGCTGGTGGACGAACGGTACGACGGGGCCATCACCCGTGTCTACGTTTCCGTCGTCCCTGATCCGGAGGTGTTCAACGACGATCCGGTTGGCGTTGACGTACCTCCCGGAAAAAGCGAGGATGAGCGACGAGCTGCGGCAGGACTGGCCGTCGCCCTTGACGATGCCCTTGCGGACGACGGCGTGATGGTCACGCTGATCGTCGACGAAATCCTGCTGGTCCAAGGCTTGGTGTTGGCCATTCTTGCCATTTTCCAAGCCTACCTTGCTCTCGGATTGGGCGTCGGCCTCCTCGGCATCGGCGTGGTGACGGCCCGAGCGGTGCGCGACAGGACCCATGTGATCGGTCTGCTTCGTGCCGTCGGGGTGTCGCGAAGGCAAATCGGCACCAGCCTTGCAGGCGAAGTGGCTTGGACAGGCGGGCTTGGCTTGGCCGTGGGGGTTGTCGTCGGCCTGATGTTCCACGTCCGCCTCCATGCTGCCTTGTGGGACGATCAGGGAGCAGCGCTCGCGTTGCCATGGGGGAGTGCTTTGGCGGTACTTTTCGGTGGGATGTTGCTCGTGAGCCTCGCGGTTGCATGGCCAATTCGATCTGCGATGCGCATCGCTCCTGCAGAAGCCCTCCGTTCACTCGAGTGACGCTAAATCAAGCCGCAGTGGTCCGATAACAGGATTATATCTGACAGTCCCATAGTATAAATACGGCGCAAGTCGTGGAAAGCCTTAGCCACTTTGTGGAGGGACCCAGATGCGAAACATGACCACCATGCTTCTCGTGACGCTACTGCTAGTCAGCCTGCTCGCGGGAATTCCAACGAACGAACTTGAAACCGAAGATGCCATTGAACAAACCAGCGCCCGTTCAGGCGCTGACATCGACATCCTCGGTATCACCGAACCTTCTGAAACCAGTTGTACCGCGGCAGGATGCCGCGACGAATTGCTGGTCGGTGAATCGACCACCTTCGAAGTGGTCATGAAGAACATCGGAACGGGTGACGTCACGGACATGACCTACACGTTGGACATCTACCTTACCGACTCTTCCAAGACCCGCGGCCTCCCGGCCAAGGACGCCTCCGGGCAAACCCTCTCGTGGGCCAATGACGTCGCCGTCTGCGACGACGCGGCCTCCTGCGACGAGACTTCCTTCGCGGCCAACACCATCTACACCGGTGGTGCAGCGACGCTCACCTCCTTGGGTGCTGCCATCACGTGGACGCCTGACGTCGGTGAGTACCTGGTCGTCGTCGCCGTCGATTCCGATCAAGACGGTGACCCCGCCAACGACGAGGAAGAAATCTACGTCGTCGTTCGTGACTACACGGACATCGAGGTGGACCTCTGCTGGACCGATGGAGCAGGCGCTTGCGTTGAAGGCGACCGCGCCATCGGCACCGGTACTGAAACCCGCCAATTCATCCTCAGCGTGACCGCTGAAGGAAGCCAAGAATTCAATCCCCGAGAAGTCAACGTTAGCGTTGAGCTTGATGGGTTCTCCGCTGCCAGCGGCGGCGGGTTCGATCTCATGGCGGACGGCGAGGACTGGATGGTCGTGGCGGGGAACGCCCAGACCGTTGAAGTCTACCGCAACACGACCACCGATGCCGGCACCGACGCATCCCGTGCCGTGCTCACCTACCAAACCGCATGGACCATGACCGGTTCGGTCACGCCCGGGGACGGGGGATACAGCATCGATGCTCGCGTCATCGATCACACCCTCTACGGTCAAGACACCTCGTGCTCCGAAAGCTGGGTCGACGACCCCGCAGCCGAGCCTCCTGTTGAGCTGACCAGCGACAACTTCTGTGAATACCAGGAGAACAACGACGACTACTCTCGCACCGACTCCGACGACATCTATGGCTTCAGCGCCCTCTTCCACGACATCCGCATCCAGACCCTCTCCGTCGCACAAGGCTACAGTGCAGACGGCTCTGGCGAACCGACTTCTGTCGTCCAAGACGGCATGGACTTCGACCTCCGCGTGGGAACCACCCTCCTTCACGCGAACGTGGGACACTTCGGCTCCGACATCAACAAGATGGTCGAGTGGGGCGTCGTCTTCACCGTGACCGACCCCACCGGAACCGAAACCACCTACAACGCCGACGAATGCCCCACCGGCCTCGCTCCTTCTTACACCCACAAGATGCTCGGTACCTTCGGCGGTGGAGCAGGTGCTACGCCCCAAGAGGCCGACGTGTTCGGCTCCGCTTGCGTCATGCTGAACAACGCCGCTGCCCTTACGGTCGGCGAGTACAAGTTTGAGGCCGACCTCACCTTCATCGGAATCTGGGACGAAACCGCAGACCGTGTTGCAGAGTGCAGCACCCAAAACCCTGAGATGTGCGACGAGAAAATGTCGAACAACCGCAAGACGATGACGCTTGACGTCGTCAACAACCAGCCCAGCGTGCTCTCGTTGACGATGTTCAACACCGGCGACCTCGTGGTCACCCAAGAATCGCCACTCGAGTTTGACGTGCTTGCCTTCGACGTGGATTGCGTCGCCGGCGACTGCCTCACCTACACCTGGAGCGTCGACGATGTCGAACTCGGCATGTGCGGTGGCGTTGGCGCCATCGGTGCCCAGTGCACCTTCCAGATCGTGCCGGATTACATGACCAACCCCCGTGTGGCCGTGACCGTCACCGACGACAACGGCGCTTCCACTTCGGAGTTCATGGATCTCATCATCTGGAACGACGTGTCCGCAGAGGCCACCACCGCTGACAGCGGCGTGATGGTCTCCTACGCACTGCAGTACGCCAGCACCAGCGACTTCACCATCACCGCAACGGACGCTGACACCAGTGGATACGCCGGCATGGAACTGCCCGGCTACACCGGCGCGTACGACGCTGTGGCGGCCATTGACTTCAGCCCCGCGACCTCCTACGAGGCCAGCGGTGTCTTGAGCCACGGCATGACCTTCACGGTCCCCAAGTCGCTCATCGAGGCCGGCACCAGCGTTGAGGGCAGCATTTGGTTCAATCAAGGCAGCATGTACCAGCTTGTTGACGGCACCCCCGCCGACAGCAGCACGGACCCGACCATGTCGGTGTTCACTTGGGATCTCCCTGCTGACCAGAACACCCTGACGGCGGGCACCTTCGTGCTCTTCGGTGGCTCCCTCGAGGCAGCCTTGCCGCCCAGCGCAGGCATTCAAGGCTTCTCCGCCGTCGCAGGCGAAGGCGGTACCCTCGTCATGAACTGGGACGTCACGGCTCAGATGTCCATCGGCGAGCGCTTCATCATGGAAATTTGTGACGAAGCCAGCGATGCGAACTGCGATGCAGCTGTCCTCAAGGACTTCACTTCCGAAGTGAAGACCTACACGCACCCCGGCATTTCCACCACCCACGGCACCACCTACACCGTGACCGTTGAGGTGTGCAACGATGCAGGATGCAACGGTCAACTCGGCATCGGGAACGTCACCGCTGACAAGGAAGTCGACGGGGACGGTATGATGACCAACCTCATCGCACAATCGAGCTCTGACGGCACGATGTGGACGATGACCTGGACCACCACTGGCGACGTCTCCGACATCACCAGCTGGCGCATCTGCTACAGCACCAATGATGTGGCTACCGCCATCGAGAAGACCGGCAGCAAGTGCACCGATGTGGCGTCGGCAACGGCGACCACCGTTGACGTGATGCAGCCGACCTTCACCGGTACCGAGACCTACTACTTCGTGGGCGTGGCCGTGGACGACCTCGGCAACGACCGCCTGGGCTCTGACGTGCCCACTGACGTGTACTACAAGCGCGACGCTGACTTCACCAACAACGAGGACGGTAACGGCACCGTTGGCGAAGAAGTCAGCGGCGACAGCGAGTTGCCCGGTTGGACCCTGCCCGCCATCGGCGGCGTTGTGGTTGCAGCGATCGTCGTTGGCGCGATCATCGTCACCCGAGGTGGCGGCGGCGGCGGCGGCGGCGACAAGGATTGGGATTACTGATTCCAGCCGCTCTTCCATCCCGGGCCGTCAGGCCCGGGCTGTGAAGCCCATCCGGGCATCCAGCCTGCTTCATGCGGGCTGGGTGCCCGTCCATCGGGGCATCAAGAACCACCCGGACAGCGGATGATTGCGATTGACGGGCCACGTCCCGACCTTCGCGGTCGAGCTCCCCTGGTCTCAGGCTCGCCTCGTTTTTTCCGCACCTTTGTGCCTCGGCGAACTGTGGTTGACATTCAGCCATGGTTTCGAGCAGGAATCGTTCTGAACATCGTTGAATGATCCATCACTGGGTCTGTTTGGAATTCCGGTGTAAGATTTTCACCGTGTTTTCACGGCTATCGTAGGTCTTGATGTCCGAAGGAAAGCGGGGACTCCATCCAATGTTCCCCCCACACATCGTGTTTGGAGGGCTCTTGATTTCTACAAATGGACCGTACCACTCACCGCGCAATAAGTCCGCAGGGTCACGGTTCTATCCAGCCAGTCAATCTGTACTCTCAAAGCACATGTACCCCAATGCCTATAACCGTTACAGAACCTCAGAGGCAATGCATACAGTCCGTATGGAGTGATGACTATGTTGGGAATGACGAACAAGAAGAAGACCGCAATGGGTGGCATCGGCATCGCCGTGCTCCTTACGCTATTGATGGCCCTAACCCCGATGTCGGGGCTCGTGGGGAACCCCATCGACGACAGCGTGTCTGCGGCAGAGCACAACCAGGTTGCTGAAGACGATGTTTTCATGCAGCCCGAGAAACTGGAACCTGTGGAATATGGCTTCGATCAAGGAAGCGAAATTCTGGGGGCCCGAGACGCGAACATGAAGACCTTCCGCAATGCGGACGGAACCTTCACGCAGATGCTCTCGGACAACCCAATCCACTACGACAACGATGGAACGTGGAGTGACATCGACCTCAACCTGCAGGCAACGTCCTTCGGTTGGGAAGTGGTGGAGAACACGTTCAACACCGCCTTCTCGGCCGAGGTCGCGAACGGTGTTGTGATCCAACCCAACCAGTGGGTCGATCCGGTCATGACCGGCCTCAACCCCACCCTCGTGGTCATGGACGAAACCGGTACGGCTCACACGCCGTTCGAGGCTCCTCCAGCGACCTCTGAGGTCTCCGTCGGTGGCAACACGATTCGCTACCCCCTCGCAGAAGGCTACGACCTCGACTACGAAGTCAGCACCTGGCAGGTGAAGCAGAACCTCGTGATTCGCGAGCGCCCAATCCTCGACGAAGGCGCCCATTGGTTCGGCTTCTCCGAGGCTCTCCGCCTCCCCGCCGGTCACGCGCTCTACAGCGGCGGCGTGATGGTGGGTTCCGATCTCGTCCAGACGGACGAGATGCTCGAAATCCGCAACGTTGAGACCGGCGACCTGTACGCTGAAATCCCCGCGCCCGTGGTCATTGAGCCCGGCGCTGAAGAGGCCTACTTCGGCACCTTCTTCGTGATGACGCAAGGACCCGTGGTCTTCCTGACCACCGCGGTCGAAACCTCGTGGTTGATGGACCAAGATCGCGCCTTCCCTCTCGCGCTTGACCCCACCATCAGCGTCTACAGTTCGGCCGGCGGCTACTGCCTGACCTCCAACAACGCGTGCTACAGCAGCAGCTACCGTTACATGTACCACAACTCGTACAACGGACCTTCCAGCAGCACCTTCCGTCCTTACTACTACTACGTGCCATGGCACAAGTTCACCTTCACGAGCGCCAACTCCCTCCCAACGGGAGCTTCGCTTGACAAGGTTGAGTACAAGGAATACGTCAGTTACTTCTACTCCTACCTGCAAAACAGCAACATCGATTTGGACATCAAGGTCATGGAAGACTGCGGTACCACGCGTCCCGCAACCTCCGCGACTGGCTCGTCGCCCACCAGCGGCTACTACTACTACGGGACCTACAGCGGATACGCCATGAGCACCCCGTCCTGCAGCGGTGCCATCAGCTCCTCCTACGTGACGACCGGATACGGCGGCACGGCCCAGAAGGCGATGATCAACTCCGCTGTGCACACCGACGGTGTTGGCATCAGCGGCAACAATCACGGCACTGGCTGGAAGACTGCGGTCTTCTGCGATTCCACTGGAACCGTGTCCTGCGGATCCTCAACGCAATCGGGATACATCTGGTCTGCCCTCAACGGCACGTCCACCATTGGTATGACGAAGTCCTTTGACAACTCCGGAATCGGCACCACGGGTTCCAACTCCAACACCCGCCAGTACGTGTACACCTACGCATACACCAGCGGATCCAACAACAACTACCTGGCTTTGACCTACTCCGGCGGTACGGATGCCGACGCCCCGCTCGCGACCTTTGGCGAGTACGACGGCATCACGTCCTACATCGAGGGTGAGCGAACGTTCTTCATCGAGTTGACCGACAACTCCGGAATCGACACGACGTCTGGCAACGAGCCAACGCTCTACTACGCCATCGACAACGGCACCTACACTTCGGTCGCCGCCACCACCATCGGCACCTGCGGTACCACCGCCTCCGTGTGCCAGTTCAAGGCCCAGACGAGCGACATCGAAGCGGGCGAGTACGTCACCTACTACTGGTCGTACCAAGACATGAACGTTGACAGCACCGGCGCCTCCGACCCCAACGAAGGGTTCACCCCGGGCTTGACCGGAACACAAACCACGCCGACGCCCTACTGGTTCTACGTCGAAGACGTCAACAACGCCGGCGAGGACAAGAAGTTCGTTCAGTTGACGACCGATGTGAGCGCATACCCGTCGACCAATCCGTCAAAGAGATTCGACCGTCAGATGACGTACTTCGATCAAAGCGACGAGTACTACTTCGAATTCGACACGTCGGAGTGTGGCACCGGTTCTTCGAGCTGTTTCTACAGCGGTAGCAGCAACAGCAACTACTTCTACAACAACTGGATTGTCCAGTGGCAGACCTCGACCTACCCCGCAACCTCCTCCTACAACACCGGCGGCACCAGCCCCGGCAAGGTGTACCTCGACGACGACAACGGTGGATTCCTCAGCATCTCCGCTGACGACGGCCCCGGCATGAACCTGGTCTTCCTCTGGGACGGCGACGAGTTTGCCATGGTCGGTATCGGTGACGAAAACGACATCAACGAGCCTCTCGCGGGCGGAAGCAGCGCTTCCAGCGTGTCCAGCTACGGCTACACCAACGCCTACCGCTATGTCGTCCCAGGCGACATCACGGGCGAATTCGCAGGCTACAACTGGAACGCCAGCTACTCCAGCACCGGCCAGAACGTGATCTGCACGGGTACCAACGGATGGACGCACTTCCTGCGCTCCTCCTCCGGCAGCCCAAGCTGTTCCTCCGGTTACTACTACGTCTACGCTGCGAACTACAAGTGGAACGGATTTGCTCTCGGCAGCGGTTACTACGGCTCCATGGCGAGCACCGGAAGCGTCACCTACGACGTGATGAAGATCGCACCCGAGCCGGACACCTACGCTCCGACGATCACCCACACGGCCTTGGCCGATTCCTATGCGCAGAAGCGTACCGTCACCGCGACCATCACCGACGGCGGTTCCCCGCCCGCTGGCCTGAACGTCAGCACCTCGGCAGGTACCGGTCCCACGCTGTACTTCAGCGTGAACAACGGTACCACGGACTCGCTGTCTATGTCGCCGGTCGGCAAGACCCGCGCACAGTGTTCAGTCGCAGCATGCGACTGGGCGGCAGACATCGAGGATCTGAACACCTCGGACTACGTCGAGTACTACATCACGGCCGAGGACGTTTCACCTGACGTCTCGACCCCCAACTCCGTGCAAACCACGGCGACCTCTTTCGAGGTCGGTGACCCCAACAAGATGTTCATCGTTGAATGGCACGACATGGGTTACACCAGCGCATACCTGTGCACCTACCAAGTGGTCTTCTACGACGTGACGAACGAGTTTGAGTTCAAGTACGACACCGGATGCCAAGTCTACGTCGACTACTCGACCACGGGATACCAAGACACGACCCGCGCGAAGGGTGAGAACTTGCAGAAGGGAACCGGTTGGCTCTACGGATCCAACCCCTTCACCAGCAACTACCGCATGCACACCTCGTCGACTTCCTACGGCCACGAGAGTTTCGCACCTGGTCTGACGGAAATCAAGAACTTCGACACGGCCCTCAGTGGCAGCAGCAGCGGTACCCCGTACGGCTACTACTGCGCTTACAGCTGGTACTGGAACACCTACAAGAACAGCTGCAACGCCAACATCGACATGCCCGATGACTTCGACTTCGAGTACTTCGGTACCCTCTACGAGGGATCGGACTCGAACGACCGCATCCGCCTTGGTCGTCAGGGATACATGTACTTCATCGACAACGGCGCCACCAGCCTCGAGCGCGGCGTCTCCACGTGGAGCAGCAGCTTCCCGACGATGCCCTACTCGGGCAACTCGGCTTCCCGCCCAGGTACGATTGCACCATGGTGGGGCTACTACACCTCCTACTACTGCTACGACAACACCGCGATCGACTGCAGCGTCCGCTACCGTACCATGCCCTACGACGGGAAGGGTACGGACGTCGACAGCGACATCACCTCCGACACCACGTGGGATTTGGACGACAGTCCGATTCGAATCAACCCCAGCAACGACTACCTGTCCATCTCGGCCGACCTCACCATTGAGGCGGGCGTTGTGGTCCAAGTGGCCTCCGGCAAGGGCATCTCCTTTGACGGCAGCTGTGACGAGATGAAGATCAACGGCAACGACGCCAACCACGTCCGCTTCGAGGGCCAAGCCGGCTCCGAGTGGAAGGGCATGGCGTTCACCGCGGCTTGCGCCAGCGGAACCGACGATCGTCACGAGTTCTCCTACGTGGACTTCGCCAACACCAGTTCAGCGGCCATTGCTGCGGGCAGCCGCCACGGCAGCTCCCCCAGCTCCAACGCGAACGTGGGCAACTTCACGATGAACGACGTGACCTTCACCAACGTCGCTGCAGCATTTGAGCACGGCTCCGGACAAGGAACCGCTCTCGAAATGACGAACTTCGCCGTGGACGGCGCTGACAACGCGTGTTTCAACTTCGCTGAGAACGCCGTCGCCGTCCTGCGCGAGGGTTCCCTCAAGAGCTGCAACACCGTCGGACAGAGCTGGGGCGGCGCGATCGTCAACTACCCCGGTTCCACCGCGGGAAGCCTGTTCGTTGAGAACGTCACCGTCACGAACTCCTACGTGAACTTCGTCGACGTTGACCTCCAAGACGTGACCTTGTCCAACGTGAGCGTGAGCAACACCAACACCCAGACCGGTGTCGCAATCGACGCCATGCACGGTGTCGATTCTGACGTGCACCTGTTCAACGTCAGCGTCCCCGGGTATGCGAACAGCGGTTTCAACGCCGTGTCGAGCATCCACATGGAAGACGTTGACTTTGGCAGCGCAGATTTGTGGATGTACCCCAACGGCTGGGGCTCATCTACGGTTGGACCCTCCGGCGACAACGCCATGATGAAGGACGTCGATGCCGGTGACATCACCATGCAGCGTCTGCACTTCGGCGTGTTCGAAGGCATCAACGCAGGCGACGTCTCCATTTCTGGCACGACCACCCACACGGACACCGAGACCTGGAAGAACCTGGACATCGGCGACCTCACCATCAACGGTGGTGCATGGAGCCTCATGCTGGAGAACGCTGACCTCAGCCGTCTGTACAGCTTCTCGACCTCCGCCACCAACACGATCGTGATGGAGCAGGGTTCGAGCATCGACCACGACGACTCGTCGGTTGACGCCGTGTACGGCCGCAACTCCCACATCACCTTGGTGGGCGTGGAAGTGACCTCCAGCGACATCGACGGAACCAGCAACTACGTGGCCAAGGCGTCGTCCAACAGCGACATCGTGCTCATCGACGTCTCCTACGACGACGGTAGCGGTGCTGCGGATTGCGCGGACGCCAACGGTGGCACCGGCGATTGTTCGGTCGACGTTTCGTCGTCCGCGACCGTCTGGTACGGTGGGCTTGCACAAGTGTCCCTCTACCGTGAGGCGCTTGTGAACAACGTCGTGACCCAGGTGTACAAGTCTGGACACAGCGTTCGCACCACCGTGATGGACACCACGTCCTCGCCTGCGACGCCTCTCTTTGAGGTTGGTACCGCAGTGACCGACACGACGGGCATGGCAGAAGCGTGGGTTATCTCTGGTGACTCCGACAGCAACACCTACGGCGATCACAACATCTTCGGATGGGGTGCAGCCGGCCAGAACGAGACCACAGTGACCTCGGCATGGTATCCCACGGCCGGTTTCGGCTACGGTGACCAGATCGAGTTGCTCTTGCAACCTGCTCCGATCAACTTTGACCAGCCCAACATGGACTGCAACTGGATGTCCAACAACCAGACCTTCCAAGGTGCAGAATCCAGCCCAGGCGTCTACGTCTTCGACAGCTTCCCAATGACGCTCTCGGCTGACCTCGACATCGACGGCTGCACGCTGGTGATGATGGGATCCGTGATGACCGTTGACGCTTCGGCGACCAACAGTCCTGTGCTGACCATCAGCAACGGCGGTACGCTCCTCGTGAACGTGTCCACCGACACCGGTGGCAAGGGTACCATCAAGGCCCAGACTTCCTCCTACGGCGTCCGTCTGGACGTCGCTGACGGAACCCTGTCCGTGGCCGGCGGTGTCCTGAAGGATCTCCATCAGGACTCCTCCACGATGTCGGCCCTCTACATCGGCAGCGACGGTGCTTTGGTGCTGTCTGAATCTGCTGAAGTCTACGGCGCCACGGCGTCCGATGACGACATGGCCACGGTCAAGATTGACCGAGGAAGCGTCAGCATCAGCGACTCGACGATCATCAACACCGGAAACACCGGTACCGCCCTTTGGATTGAGGGGTCGACGGCGTCCGTCGACAACATCGTTGTCAAGAACGGTGCCGTCGGTATCATGTCGAAGAACGCAGCGCCTCAAATCGACGGCTTCACGTCGACCGACAACACCGTCGGTCTCGACATGGACGGCGGCATGAGCCTCCCAACCATCTACCGCTCACCCAGCCTCGCTGGTATGTCCCGTGGATGGCAAACCTACGACATCGACCTCTCGGCGTTCATCGGCAACAGCGACTTCCTTCAGGTCGGCGCGAACTCGATTTACGCCGGTGGAAACGCTCACCCGTCCTACAACTTCGCGACCGGCAAGTACTACTTCATCACCGACCGGTACCGCATGGAGCTCACCGACAACCAGGGCAACACCTGGAACATCAGCGCCGGAGACACTGGCTACTACCCCTACAGCTCAAGCGACCCCAACGAGGGCGTGGGCGATGTTGGCACCTACCAAGGTGGCGCCGGTGGCGTTCCTCAGTGGGACTGCAACTACTACGGCATTGACTACGGTCCCAACCGAGTCGGCAACACGGGTTACTACGGCTATGGACAAACCGGCGTTTACTGGTATTTCACCGGAAACAGCGGATCCTACCCCAACTACTACAACAAGCCCGCTCAGTTCGGATTTGCTTGGGAGAACATCGAAGGCGTGACCCCCACCGGATCCTACGCGTACTACCCCTACCACTACTGGGGCTTCGGCACCTACTCCTGGCAGGGCTGGACCGGCGTCATGGCTCCTCCTGAGGGCCTCGTTGGTAACTACAACTACAACGTCTGCTTGGATTATGCTTACTCGTACTACATGAACAGCGGACAGGGCGCTCGCGTGACCTTCCCGATTGTGGACATCTCCTCGAGCAACCTGACCGCAGCCACGATGTACATCGACGTGCTGCACAACCGCGCCAACAACTACCAGGACCGGTACGAGTTCGTGGCCCGCAGCGGCGACGATCCCGCTGACTTGGGCGACTACAAGCGCGAGTCCGGCACTCCATTGTTCAAGGACGGCACCATCAACGGTGCTGACACGGGTGTGGAACTCGGCGGCAACTTCGCCGCTGGACACCTCGACAACGTCGAGATCAACAGCCCGAACGATGCAGGTATCATGGTGGTTGGCTCTTCCATTGCCAGCGCCGACGGCGTCACCGTGAACGGTGGCGATTACGGTGTGCTTGTGGCCAACGGTGCTGCGGGCAGCATGGACATGCAGAACATGGATTTGGACTCCCAAACCGTGGCCGGTATGTACTACGTCAAGGACTTCGGTGGCGACTTCACCGGTACCGTGACCAACAGCGCCGGTGCAGCCATCAAGTTCGGCCCCAGCACGACGAAGGACTTCAGCTACGATTCCGTTGATTTCTCCGGAAACAACGTGGGCTTTGACCTCGCAGGAAGCGGCCAATTCAGCTTCGTTGATTCGACCATTGGAAGCACCAGCAACGACTTCAAGATCAGCGGTTCCTCCGTGGTCGACTACATCGAAGGTACCGTGGACACCACCAGCGTTGACGTTACCGGGTCTGGCGAATTCAACCGAATGCGCCAACTCGACGTGACCATGGAAGCTGACCAGGGATCTGGTGCTGCAGGTGTGGCTGACGTCGCGGTTGTTCTCCGCAACGCAGAGGGCGCTACGGCGTCCTCAGGCACCACCGATTCAACCGGTGTGGCGGAAGACATGACCTTCACGTCCATTGTCGTGGACGCTGCAGGTACCCACGGACAGGACCTCAACGGTTACACCGTGTCCTCGGTCGCCAAGGTCGACTACTACTGGACCTCGTCCAGCGACAACAACGCCGACTTCCGCTTTGTGGAAGAAGCCGTGACGCTGACCGATACCAGCGGGAACGCGGCGACCGTCGAACTCGTCGATGAGTTCGATCACCGTGTCTGCTACTACTTCCAGTCTGCAAGCTACAACTACCTCAACCGCTGTGCGAACGGCTGGTCCTCTACTGGAAGCTCCCGAGTGTTCAGCAACGGCCTCGAAGAGCACGGTTACTACTACGGCTCCGTTGACGGAACCGACTTCACCTCCGGTGAATCGGTGATGATCGACTCGCCGGTCTGGTACCTCGACGGAGACACCTACGAGTGGAACGGCACCACCTTGGTCTGGACCGCTTCGTACGCCTCCAACGACATCAGCCGAATGTACCCCCGTTACAACGAGGAAGTGAACGTGTACATGCACGACTCCAAGGTGCAAGGCATGTCTCTGAACGACGAGGGTCAGCTCGCTGGCATCAACTTCGGTTACCAGTACTACTCGATGAACCTGGACGCGAACAACACCGAGTTCAACGGCATCGCCTCGATTGTTGCGGCGATTGGCTATGGGTACTACAACGACTATGAGTTGAACTTCTTCAACGTCCGGAACTCGACCATCTCCCACTACAAGGGTTGGACCGCGCTGAACAGCGCGATTCAGGTCCAGGACATGTGCATGCGCATCTACGGTGGCGAAGGCAACATGATCGAGAACAACACGTTCAACGATTGTGCGGTCGGCATCGAAATGATGCGCTCTCCGTACTACTGGAGCCACAACTCCTACGAAATCGGTGCAGACAACATCACCATCCAGAACAACCTGTTCGAGGACGGTGGAGAAATCTCCGACATCCGTTTCTACCCTCTCGCCAACGTCGAGGGTGGCATGGTGCTGAACAACGTCCTCAACAATACGCTTGGTGACGACTCTGCGATCTCCGCATGGGACGGTACCATTGAGGGACTGACGATTTCAGGAAACACCATCCGCGGATTCACGCAGAACGGTATCTACCTGAACGACATCGAAGGCTACGAGGTCAGCGGCAACGACATGACCGGGCCCGGTGAGGACTCCGTCGGTATCTACGCAAACGGTGGCTTTGGTGACATCAAGAACAACGACATCGTCGATTCCGACACGGGTATCCTGATGTCCGAAGCCACGCAACCCGTCGGGACCACCACGGACCTGTGCGGTATCAGCGGCAACTACGGATACAGCGACTCGTGCACCTTCAACTTCGCCGGCAACGGTTCGACGCTCGTCATCGACATCGAGACGGACAGCTGGGGCTACGAGATCTCCCTCGAGATCACCAAGCCCGACAACACGAAGGACAGCTGGAGCACCTACACCTTCAGTTCCAACTCGGCTTACAAGCCGCTTACGACCTACACGGCCGCGGGAACGTACACCATCGACGTCTCTGACAGTTGGGGCGACGGTGGTATCACCCTCGACGCCTACTACACGTCGGCGGTCAGCGGTGTAACCGGACCGGTCATCAGCGGCAACGACGTCTCGATGACGCCAGGCTCCGGTGCGATTTCCACGACGGGTATCCTTGTCGAGGACTGCACGGGTACGGCCATCAACATGGCTGACAACTTCGTCGCTGTGATCACCGATGCGGTGCTCACTGACGGCTGTGACGTCATCGATGAGAACTCCGAACTGCTTGGTGGCAGTCAAGTCTCCACCACCGGTTTCGTCTCCACCAGCGGAGACACCGTGACCCTGAGCGGTACAACCATCTCAGGCTACGACACCGGTGTGGAATCCGACGGTGGTACGCTCAGCATCATCGACAACGCGTCCATCGCAGGCATCACCCTCGGTGCTCATGCCTACGACACGCAGTTGATGGTGAACTACGCTGACTTCGACGGCGGCACCTCCGGTGTCGGCCTCTTGGTCGAAGACAGCGGTGAGGCCCTGATGTACTGCATGAACCTTGACGGCGCCAATGGGTTGGAAGTCCGCAACACGGACTTCCGCTTCAACATGGGTGACGTGAACGCAGCGGAGGCCATCTTCGTCTCTGACTCGGTCGGTAAGGTCGAGAACCTGACGTGGATGTCCGGCGTGACCACGCAGATGGAACTGGACCTCGGTGCAGAAGTGACCTCCATCGGTCAGGACCTGGAACCGTCGCAGCTCATTGTGCCCGCGGGTACGATGATCGACGAGGCCAACCTCCTCGACGTCAACGCCCAGCACTTGAGCCAGCCCGTCACCGGTGAGGTCGGCGTCTCCATCGTGAGCACCGACGGCCTCCGTGCGGCCTACATCTCGCCGGACTTCCAGTCCGACGCGATGGGTGTCGACGGCGACAACAGCGATTGGGTCGGTTCGTCCCTGAACCCATCCGACGACGCGATGCCTGGCGAGTTGACCGAGAACTTCTACGTGACCTACACGGAGAACGACGACCTGTACGTGGCCATTGACGGCCTCGACCTGTCCACCTCGGACCTCTTGCTGTACTTCGACGTCACCGGTGGCGGTTCCGATGTCGGCTACGACTACGGTGCATCCGGTGCCCACGACCTGCCCTTCGAGGCAGACTTCGTGTACTGGGCCGAGTCGGACGCGAGCAACGATCTCTACGCCTACGGCTTCCTTGGCTGGGGCGTGACGTCGCTCTCCGCCGACAACGTGGACGGTGACTTCTCTGGCGACTTCGCCGAGATCATGGTGCCATTCAGCCGCCTCGGTGGTATGCCGAGCTCTGTGCGCATGATTGCCATCGTTCAGAGCGACAGCAGCGCTGACGTGAGCGAGGTCTACCCAGACCAAGCCATGGACACGGCGACGACCTTGCAGGACTTCAGCGAGTACTACACTGTGGTGCTCGGTGCGAACAACCTGCCCGCTGGCGTGCTCGCTGACGAGGTGCTGACCTACCGCACCTTCCTCGGCAGCAACGTGCCATCGGCCGCGAAGGAATACGACGTGATGATCAAGCACACCAACGACGACTGTGCTGTCGACTGGGCGACCGAGACCGGCGTCAACATGTCTGACAACGTCATCCTGAACATGGACATCAAGCGCGCTTGCCCAAGCATTGGCAGCCAACTCGAGAACATCACCGTGAACGAGGACTCTGCCGCGTACACGGTCACCTTGACCTCCTACGCATCCGACGAACAGGACGCCGCTGGCGACCTGACGTGGGCTGTGAGCGAAGGTGAGACCGTGACCGTCTACAGCGACACGAATCTGCCCGCTGAAGGTCTGGTTTCCTGGACCCTCTCCGGTCATGACCTCAGCATCACCCCGATCGCCGACCAGTTCGGCACGGTGCAGTTCAACTTCACCGTGACCGACAGCAACGGCCTCGTGGACGAGCGCTCAATCCTGTTCACCGTGTTGAACGTGAACGACGCTCCTGAGATCTGCCAGCGCGACACCAACGGCGACTGCGTGGACACCATGATGCTCTTCGGAGATGCTGCTCACGTGAACTACATCCCTGAGGACAGCCTTGTGGGTGGCCAAAGCGTGTCGGTGATTCTGTCGAGCGTGGCCAACCAGGGCACGAACGCACTGAACCTGATCAAGGACCAAGCGAACGAGAACGACCCGTCCCGCCAGAACTACACGTGGGCTGTTTCGGTTGATTCCGCCTGCCCGCTCTTCGAAGTGGGCATGGTTAGCGGTACTGAGTTGACCGTGACCGGCAAGTCCGGCATGGCCTTCGAAGCCGGTGGCTCCTGCGACATCACGCTGAGCCTCTCCGACGACGGCGCTGAGAACCAGAACGCCGTTGACGACATCATCACCATCAGCGTGGTGCCCGTCAACGACGCTCCGACCATCGACGACTGGAACCTGCAGGCTGGAGACACGATCAACTGGGCTTCCAACGACTCGTCCCTCATCTACGGTGAGTGGACCATCAAGGTCATGGAAGACACCGAGGACGTCGACGAACTGACCTTCGACCTCTCGGCGATCAAGAACGACGTTGACCACGACCTCAGCGACCTCACCTGGTCCCTGCTGCCGAAGCTCGACGACAACGGCCGTGCGTACTGCGCGTACTCGAACTACTTCGCGTTCACCTTCAACGGTGACGAGTTGGTGCTCGACCTTGTCAAGGACGCAACGACGAACGCGCCGATCAACCAGATCGACTACCTCTACGACGGCGGTGTTCACCAGGTCAACCCGGCCGGCAAGGGCTTCTGTGAGATGGAACTCTACCTCACCGACAGCGCTTCCGCACCGGCTGGCTTTGCCTACGACATCAACGACGACGGATACATCCAGCAAACGTCGCTGAAGCGTGACGTGAAGATCATCGTGCAGAACGTGGCCGAGCAGGTCCCCGACTACTACTTCGAGTCGAGCACTGGCTTCGACTTCAACGGCGTGTCCAACGTCATGGACGGCACCTGGGTGCCGGTCACCGTGTCCGTGACCGCCGGTGGAGACGAAGGTCCCTACAACCACGACAGCATGCTGATGATCACCTTCCAGAGTGACGGCCACAGCGAGACCGAGCGCGACGCGCTCTACATCGACGCTCCCGCCTACGGCGAGACCGTCACTGTGGACTCCGAAGTCTTCGTGAAGGGCGTCACCACGACCGTGTGGGTTGAGATGGACGTCAAGACCTGTGTCGACGAGAGCTGTGACATGACCAAGTCGGTCGACGACCGGTTCATCGCTGACGAGCCCGCCAGCCACGGCAAGGTCACCTTGCCGAACAAGCTCGACTACTGGGCCGAGCCTGGCTTCTACGGCTCTGAAGACGGTACGGACAGCATCCGCCGACCTGTGCTTGAGGACAAGGACTGGTGCAACAACGTGATGTACAACACCCTCACGGGCAACATCGACGTTTGTGACCAGGCTGACTACGGTCGCGGATCCTTCGAGATCACCGACCAGGACCTGCCTGACGTGGTGCGCACCATCGGTGCCTCCGGCGTGCCCTCCTTCGCTCCGAGCATCGTCGCCGTCGCCCTCGCGGGCTTCGTCGTCGGTCTCCTCGCTATGGCGGGTCGCCGTGACGAGGAAGAAGAGGAGGAGAACACCTCCCAGCGCTTCGTCGACGACGAGACGGCCGTGAGCCCGGTCATCGCGACCATCCTGATGGTGGCGATCACCGTGGTTCTGTCCGGTGTCATCTACGTCTGGGCCAGCAGCCTGGCCGAGACCGACGTCAAGGGTGTGCCCCGCATCACCTTCGACATCGAAGACATCGATGCCTACAACGCCGAGACCGGCCACTGGAAGATCGAAGTTCAGCAGTCCGAAACCGAACTGGCTACGCAGGCCGTTGAGATCAAGATCTTCGCGGCTGAGATCGACGGTGTGTATGAGGCCAAGATGGCCAACTCCGACGGTGTGTACGGGTTCTCGCCCTACAACAGCGACAGTCTGGTGACCTTCTCCGACTCCGTTCGGACCGAAGGCGACGACAAGGTGTCCACCTTCTTCGTCGGTGACACGATCTTCGTGCGCACCCACTTGGCTGACGGTACCCCGTTGACCGACGTGACCATCCAGCTGTCCTACGCACCCGAGGTGGGTCAAGGCGCCATGCTCCGTACCTGGAGCGGCCTGTCCTACGACCTCGCTGCGTGAGCAGTTCGGAAGAAGCACAACCGGCCAAGTGGTCCCCCTTCGGGGCCTCCTTGGCGTGGCCTTCGGGCCACCACCCCCCAGCGTGGGGGGAGCGCGACCAGCGCTCCCCCCGCCCTGAACTGGGACGAGCCTTGATGGTCTGAACGTTCATGCCTTAGGCATGGACGGACTCGAATGCGTGGTCTTTGATTGCGACGGCGTGCTCGTGGACGCTGTGTCATCATGGCGCACGCTGCACGATCACTTCGGAACCGACAACAACGCCAATCTCCAGCGCTTCATTGCAGGAGAGTTTGATGATTTGACCTTCATGAGGTCCGACATCGCGTTGTGGAAAGGCGTGCAGGACCCGATTCACAAGGACGACCTGTTTCGAGCGTATGCCGGAGCACGTCTGATGCCAGGCGCACGTGAGTTGGTTGCAGCGTTGCAAGAGCAAGGCGTCTACGTCGCCATCGTTTCTGCAGGCGTAGATCTCTTTGTCTCGAGCATTGCGGCCATGCTCAAAGTCGACGATTGGATCGCCAACGGCTTCACGTTCGACGACGAAGGCTGGTTGCTCGATGAGGGCATATGTCGCCTTCACGCCACGGGCAAGGGCGCCATCATTGACCGCCTGATTGCGATGCAAGGATTCGATCCTTCGAAGGTGGTCAGCATTGGCGATTCTGAAATGGACCTCTCGATGCAGGTTGAAGGAAGCCGATTTATCGGCTTCAACCCCTCCCGGGAGAGCTCAAAAGCTGCTTTTTTGGAAGCAGGGGTCCCAACGGTGCTCAGCAAAGACCTGCATGACGTTCGTCAGCACCTTGGCCTGTGATCAGGCAAAGGGAATCGACGTGGTCGCGTGGGTCCCAAGATTCACGACGGTCAACATGCACGGTCGTGGTTGGAATCCTAGCATTCGTTGGTAACTGGTTTGGTCTTGCCACGTCGACGAACATACCAATGTGGTTCCTTTGAAATCGAGGCAAGCATGACCGTGAACGTGGCCGGTCACGAAAATGTCTGGAACTTCCCGGATGACCAAGCCGTCTTCAGGTTCCGGAGACAGTGGCGTCTTTCCGCCCCATTGGGGTGCAAGATGACGCCGTCGAAGCATCTGGCGCATGGCCTCAACAGGCTCCGCATAGGACACGGTGCGCAAACCTGCGACAAAATCGTCGATTGACTTGCCGTGGTACGACAACACCCGCACGCCATGCAAACTGAAATCACAGGGGTTTCCGACGAAGGTCGTGGCGTGGTAATCGGATTGGATGTCCTTCTCAAAGGTGGGTTGAGGCTCTGCCGGTCGAACCGCGTCATGGTTGCCAGGAAGCATCACGCACTCGACCCACTCGGGCAGAAGGTCAAGCAATCGAGCAAACTCCGTGTATTGGTTGAACAAATCTGGGATGGACAACTCCCGGTCTTGGCCAGGATAAATTCCAACGCCGTCGACGCAATCGCCGCTCAAGATGAGGTACTTGATGGTCTTCGCGAGCGGATCTGTTCTGAACCATTGGATCATCTTGTGCCATTGCGCCTCAAGGAAGGTCTTGCTTCCAACGTGGATGTCCGAGAGGAACGCCACCGAAACGCCGGTTTCGGCATGCGTCTTTTCATGCCGGTCTTGGAGGGGGAAATGCAGGTCGTCAACATAGAACAAATCCCCATTCTGAGAGAAGGTTCCGCTGACACCGATGACGTCGTCGGGCATCAGGCCGGTCTGGATGATCTCCTCATGGACTCGATCACGCTCTTCACCCTGCTTTTTGGTCAACAAGCAGTTGAGTTCTCCTGTTTCATCCTCGAGACCCCACATCAGGTGGCCGTTCTTGGTGTACCGAGGCTCGTTCACCAAACCGATGGCCACCGCGATGTTGTCGCGTCCCTTGTAACGTCCAGACTCCGCGGTCAATCGGGCAATGTCCGAAGGCTTGCGTGGCAGCCTTGAATTTCGTATGATGAGTCGTCGAATGGATTCCAACCGGTCGTTGAAACACGCGTTGATGTCGGTCATCTTTCCTTCCGTGATCGAGTTCCCTGTGATGTCAAAATGAACCTTGATGTCCACGTCCACGTCGGTGGCCAGTTCCGGGAAATCAGAGGCCGCCCAATCGGGCGTGCCGTTTCTTAGCGGGAGATCCACGGGCTCCGGAGCAGCAAGGGGTGCAATCGTTCGAGCCAAGTCGTTCGGCCGTTGGTCGAGCAATCGGTCCACGCTGCTGGGGGATGACCCCGGCGTAGCTGTCCGATTTTGGTACGCAGCAAGCAGTTTCTCCAGTGCATCCTGATTCAGCAGACCTGTGATGCCGGCATGAGAGGCCGCGGAAATCAGGCCAAGTGGGTCGGAATGGTCCATCAGCCGTTGGCGAACGTCGGCTCCCAGGACAAGAAGTCCCTGTTCGAGGAGCCGGGCGTAGACGGTCCCCCACTCGACCGTCATGCTGTGGAGTCCCTGACGGCGAGACAAAAGGTCACCGGCGGTTCACCACTCGACGTCGTCACCGAGGTTCTCGTCCGGGTTGGGTTGATTGCCGGGTGACCACGCTGTTTCTTGCCATGCGGTGTCCAAACGCGTGCCTGCTTCTTTGGCCGCTCGGTTGATTTGCCGGGCTTCGCGCTCGGCTTCAATCGCTTCTCGATGTTTCTCATCCTCGGCTGCGCGTACTTCTTTCCGCTTCACTGCTGCGTCCATGTTTTCGATGGCCACGCGGATGGCAAAGTGGACGAAACCGAGTTTGTTTTCCGCACGCGTTCCACCGATGATGGTTCGCCTGGCGGTCTTCCAATCGCCAGAAGCAGCGCCGACGTACACCAAACCGAGTTTCTTGTCGCTGACGTTGCCAGGGCCAGCAATTCCGGTGACGGAGAGCGCAATGTCGGCCGTTGACCGGGCAAGGGCGCCTGATGCCATCTGGATGGCCACTTCTGCTGAAACGGCCCCCTTCCGGGCGAGCGTTTCCGTGTTCACCCCGAGCACGCGTGTTTTTGCGTCGTTCGCGTAGGTGACCCAGGATTGGTCAAACCAATCGCTCGCTCCCGCAATGTCCGTGAGGGTGCTGGCGAGCAGGCCGCCCGTGCACGATTCTGCAACCGTGATGCGGAGACCTGCTTGCTTCAGCCGCCGCACGAGGCGGGCGGCGTCGGTCTGGATCTCCACGTCCATTGTTCAGCGCTGATGCCTCGTGGTCAAAGGCTTGCCGTCGCCCTCGACTTCATATCCTTGAGCCGCGAGGGGTGTTTGGGCCTGTGGTCTAGCGGCTATGACACCGCCTTTACATGGCGTTGATCGTGGGTTCGAGTCCCACCGGGCCCACTTCTCGATGGACCCTTTACCAGAGCAGGTCTTCAATCGGGCCTTTGTGTCCCGCGATGACCTTGGTGATGCCTGCCGATTTCTGAAGGCGAGCAGCCTCGATGACATCGTCCACCACAAGCAAGTGCACGGCCCTACGTTGGATGTCGGCCTCAAGTTGGAGGTCTGTGCCCCGTCCGTCGATGGCGACAAGGGCGCCATCAAGCTCAGCGAACATCGTCAAATGGCGCAGTTGACCCCACGAAGCGCCGGGTATCACCAACCAGCGTGCGTCACGCAGGCTGCCCCGTTCCGGAGGCCGTTCGGGGTCTGCTCGGACCACGCGCATGACCCTGCATGGGCGGCGTGGCCCTTGATGCCAACGGTGGTCAATCGACCCGGTACCGCGTCAACGCAATCGCCCCGCCAAGGCCGTCCAACTGTGCTCCTGCGTCATGGTCGATTGAGCATTGCACCACGGCTCCACCGAGGTCAAGCACGGCTTCGCATATCTGCTGCCATTGTGCTTCGTCGTCGCCTCGAAGGACGTCGGCCAACACCACCAGGGTTTCGACGGCTCCTTCGTTCACCGTTCGTTCGATGTGCTCGATGCCATAAGCCACGGCGCCGGAGGTGTGGATCCTCGTCATGGCTTCCTCGACCAAGGCCGTTTCTCGGGACACTGCATGGTCGGCCAACACCTCGCCTGCCAGCCCTTCGCGAATGACTTCGTTGGCGGCTGAACGGCCACCAATGGACGTTGCCACCGAGGTCAAAACGAGGTGAGGTGCGCACCCCCGAAGGGCCGCTGCGAGCCTTTCACGGGCATGACCTGGACCCGCCAACACGACAGGGACCTCACCCACAATGGACGCAGCAATTTCATTGGCGGTTTTGTTGAGGAAGGCTTCCTTCACGCTGTTGGAAGTCCGTGCATCGCTGCGCTTTCCACCGCCTCGCATCGTCCACGTCATGCCTTCCTTGAGGCCTCTTTGGGCCACGGTGAACAGGATGACTTCGTCGTGTTCCACCACGATCAGGGCGACCTTGGGCCGGAGCGCTGCATTGGCTGCTTCCTCCATCAGTTGAACGTCGATTGGCCTGAACGGAGCGTGGGCCTGCACCTCCACTTCGTCCCCGGTTTCCACCACGTGGGTGTGGTGTAGGCCTTGATCGAAGGGCGCCTCCACAATGGTGCCATGGACGCGGAGCGCGTCGGAAAAGACGTGGTGTTCCACGCTCAACACCTCAAGAAGGATCCACATTGTGCGGCGTTCGGCGGATTTTGCACGGCCCCCCTCAACCCCACCGGTGGTTGAATCACGACGTTCACCGACCATGCCGAAACGGTGGCCTGCCTGAATGAATTGGGCCAAGGTCCAGAGGTCATCGTCGGACTCACACCGCAAGCGCATGCGCAGTTGGTCGCGGTGCAAGATACGCATGCCCTCACCCGAAGACGCCTTTGAGCATGCCCCGTTCGTCCATGTCCATGTCCGATGCCGCAGGTCGCTTTGGCAAACCTGGCATGGTCATCATGTTCCCGAGGATGGCGACGATGAATCCGGCGCCGGCGTTCAAACGGAATTCTCGCACGGGGAGGGTAAATCCGCTCGGGGCGCCGAGACCGCCTGCATCGTGGCTGAAACTGTACTGGGTCTTTGCCATGCAGACGGGGAGGTTCCCGTAGCCCCACGACTTGAATCGATCCAATTGCTTCATGGCGGCAGGTGTCACGGTGACTTCGCCAGCGCCGTACAAGCGCTTCGCGATGCCTTCCACTTTGTCCATGACAGGAGCATCCGGCATGAACAGGGGTGTGAAGGGTCGGCCTGCAGCCACGTGGTCTTGGACGGCCCGCACCACGGCCTTCGCCAACGGAGCGCCACCTTCACCGCCGCGTGCATGCACCTCGGTCAGACACACGTCGCTTGCACCGCTTGCACGTGCGGCGTCGGCAAGGGCCTCCAGCTCTGCGTCTGTGTCACTGGTGAACCGGTTGATGGAAACGACCACCGGCATACCAAATCCTGCCATGTTGCGAATGTGACGGTCGAGGTTGGTTTTGGCTCCTTCCAGCAATGCTTCCACGTTTTCCTTCTCCAGTTCTTCCGGGCTCGGGCGCCGTCCAGCGCGATCGCCAAAAGCGCCTCCATGGAGTTTCATCGAACGGACGGTCACGTTCATCACCACACAATCGGGAGATTTCTGACCCACTGGGGCCTTGATGTGCATGAATTTTTCAGCGCCCATGTCGGACCCAAAGCCCGCTTCTGTGACGACAAAATCAGCGCATGACAGGGCCAAGCGGTCACCGATCACTGAGGAGTTTCCGTGGGCGATGTTGGCAAAAGGCCCGCCATGGATGAACGCTGGATCTCCTTCTAAGGTCTGGACCAAATTCGGGAGAAATGCATCCCGAAGCAGCAACGCCATTGCTCCTGCAGCATCGAGGTCCTCGGCGCGAACCGGTCGTCCGTCCAGGTCTGGGCCGACGATGATTTCCCCAAGGCGCTTTCGCAGGTCTGGGTAATCGCGGGCAAGGACCAGGATGGCCATGACCTCGCTTGCAGCGGTGATGTCGAAGCGGTCTTGCCGGACGTAGCCGTTTGCTGGACCTCCAAGGCCAACGACCACTTCACGAAGGGCACGGTCGTTGAGGTCCACCACGCGTGGCCACCCAATACGGGTCGTGTCCAACCGCCGCTCGTTTCCATGCTTGATGTGGTTGTCAATGAGCGACGAAAGGAGGTTGTGTGCCGAGGTGACAGCATGCAGGTCTCCGGTGAAGTGCAGGTTGATCTGTTCCATGGGGAGTACCTGAGACCGGCCTCCTCCTGCGGCACCACCCTTGATCCCAAAGACAGGGCCCATGGACGGTTCACGAACCACGCAGGTTGCAGATTGTCCAATGCGGTTCAGGGCTTGGGTCAATCCAATGGTGGTGACGGTTTTTCCTTCTCCGAAGGGCGTAGGATTCACCGACGTGACGAGCACAAGGCTTCCTTGCGGCCGGTCAAGACGCTCTTCGATGCAGGGCCAGGTGACCTTCGCGATGTGCCGCCCGTGAGGGTGCAGTCCGTCGGCAGGAAGGGCGAGTTTCCACGCGATGGCGGCAATGTCCTCGAGCGTGGCTTCCCGGGCGATTTCCAAATCAGAGGGCATGAGGCCTCAGCCCTCCATGACGGGATATCAATGCGCCGCTTTGCAGCGGCCCAGCCATGCGTTCTGAAGGGGGCGGTGAAAACGCCGTTCACTTCTCGGCGTCGATGGACCCGAGGTAGTCCGGCAGTTCCACGCCGGCCATTGCGGCCACGTCGTGGACGGGCGGGAGGCTCTTGATGAGGCTCGAAACGAAGTTCGAGGTGCTCGATCCTTCGCCGCCGCCGTTGCCACCGGAATCCCACACGGTGATCTTGTCGATGGTGAGGTTGGAGATGGCTTCGACTTGCTTCTCGACGATGGCTTCCATCTTCTCGACCATGAGAAGCGTGGCGGCAGCGCGCGCGTCGCCGCCTGCGCTCTCGACGAGGTTGCGGTAACCTGCAGCCTTTGCTTCAAGGACGGCTTGGACACCTTCTGCTTCTGCTTGGAAGCGGGCAAGGGTCGCGTCTGCTTCACCACGGGCGATGCGTCGTTGGCGCTCGGCTTCGGCTTCTGCAGCAATCTCAATCTGCGACTTGGACACTTCCTCACGTGCGATTTCCTCAGCACGAAGGCGTTCAGACTCCAAGGTGTACTGAGCACGCTCGATTTCCGCTTGAGCTTGCCTTCGAGCAACTTCAGAACGCTGCAGGGCTTCGGCCTCGCGCTCAGCAAGGTCTGCGTTGGTGCTGGCGATGTCGGCACGGGCAACGTTCTCACCCTCGACGGCCTGGGCTTCTTGTTGCGTGATGAACACACGCTTGTCCGCTTCTGCCTGCTTCTGACCCTTGGCTGACGCCGCTTCGTTTCGAGCGACTTCAATCTCCCGGTCACGGTTGGCGGCCGCCACACCGATGGCACCTTCACGGTCGGAGTTGGCCACGTCGATGAGCGCCTTGTTGTTCGCTTCAGCAGCAGCCTTGCGACCAATGTTCTCGATGTAGTTCGACTCGTCGGTGATGTCCGTGATGTTCACGTTGATCAGGTAGAGGCCGATCTTGTGGAGTTCGGCATCGACGTTCTTGGACACAAGGGAAAGGAAGGCCTCGCGGTCTTGGTTGATCTGCTCGATGGTGAGCGAGGCCACCGTCAAACGGAGTTGACCGAAGATGATTTCCTTGGCCATGTCTTCGATGGCCTGAGGGGTCAAGCCGAGCAAACGCTCTGCGGCGTTGGTCATGATTCGGGGCTCTGTGGATACACCAATGGTGAACGTCGAGGGGACGTTGATGCGGATGTTTTGCATCGAGAGCGCGTGGCGCAGGTCGATGATGATCGTCAGCGGCTTGAGGTCCAAGTAGGCGTAGTGCTGGATGAGGGGGATGACCAAGCGGCCACCACCGTGCACGGTGTCGGCGGTCTTGCCCTTCAGGCCAGGTCCGGACCCGTAGATGACCAGGATCTTGTCCGAGGGTGCAATCTTGTAACGGAAGGCGTAGAGAATGACGACGCCTGCCACGGCGGCAATCAGGAGGAAGACGCCCAAGGTGCCAAGGGCGGCCGCGACGTTGGAACCAGTTTCTGCTTCATCGGCCATGCTAATCAGCACGCCATCCGTGGCGGGTTATATCACCTTGACTCCTGACGGAGCCGGGGTTCATTCCTCGCTATCGAAGTCGAGCGGCTCAACGATGAGGGTGGATCCGAAATGGTCCACGACGCGGACGAGGGTTCCTGAGGGAAGGGCTTGGGCATCGTCCTTGCTTCGAGCGGCCATGGTGCGGAGCGCGTTTTGGTAGGTGACCTGAACTTGACCGCTCCCGTTGACTGGGATGTTCATGTACACCTCGCCTCGGGCGCCGATGGCGTTGTTGTGGTCCACGTTCCCTTCGGATTCAAGCCCCCGGAAGAGGTGGTAGACCTTGCCCATGATGTACATCGAGACCAAACCGGCGGCGGTACCCGCACCGATGGCCATCAGGGTGTTGTCGTTGGCTTGGTTGACGGCCAACCCAAAGATGCCGAACATCATGACGAAGGAAAGGATGCCTTGCAACGTCAACAACTCGAATGCAAACCCGGCGTCCATGTCGATGTCAATGTTGAACGCGCCTTCAAGCACGCCGTCAGCAAAGCCACCGATGATGAGGAGGATGAAATAGAGCACAAAGAGGGCCGTGCCGATCAACGCCATGCTCGCAAACAGGATGTCGATGCCGCTGATGGAGCCAAGCCCAAAGAAGTCGAGAAAAGACGGGATGCTCAGTTCCATAATCGGTCTTCGACGCCACGTGCCTTCAAGATTCCCGCTCACGTTGCTTGAGAACCCAGCGAACGAAGAGGTATCGCTCCAAGGCGAAAAGAGGTCCAAGGGATCCACCAACCGCCACGCCAATGACCCAATCGGGGGCGCCCAGCGACCAGGTCACCATGCCGATGACGACCAAGGCAATCGGGATGATGCCACGTCGAAGCACGGCATACAGCGGTGCGAGTTCCGCCATTTCTTGTTGCCGGGCCAGCGCTTGCCAAGCAGGGCTGTCCGAGGGCATGGGCGGGCCTCAACTGAGGAGGCCGAGTCCGAGGATTTCGGTCGAACCCATCAACACGGCGTAAATGAGGTACACGAAGAGCATCGATCGAACGTTGAATCGCCCCTCACCGTCTTCAGCGGGGACTTCCACACGGTTGCCTTCGGGGGTCAGCATGGTGACGGTCTGTTCCAGCGTGGTGTAGTTTCCGCCCTGCTCAAATTCCTTGACGCTTCGGCGCTGTTGGTAGAACAGCGCGAAAATCGTGACCAAAATGACGGCCATGCTGGGGCCGACGTATGCACCAAGCGCGGTCTCGAAGTTGCCCATCATCACCGAGGTGTAGTAGAGCGTCACGAGCGCGGTCAAAAAACCAAACAGCCCTGAGCCCTCGTTCTTGGCCTTGAGGGTGCTCGCCGCTACGGGGTGCATGAGACTGAATCTAGCAGGTCTGCTTTGAATGATGCGCCGATTCCGGTCGCCCACAGCCTCAAGCCTGTCGTCGCATTGGGAGCATCGTGGGTCTCCTCGTCCATGCGGTTGCGGGTCGTCCCGTGCAAGGGTCACTTTCTCCCCTTCTCGCGCTCCTCACCGTCGGGCGCCTTGAGGAGGCGGGGGTTGTTGGACTTGGTTTGGCGACCACACGGGCGATTCGAATCGACGCGAAGTCAACTGAGGAGGCTTTGGCCAGGTTCCATGCATCCGCCATGTCGTCCTCGAATGGCCTTTTGCACCGCGTAGTCGCGGCGCACCTGCATGACGAGCCGCGACAAAGCATGAGGCATCCTCCGGTGTTTCAGGCGGGTGGAGGCCAATGGCTGAGTTTGACCTCACCGTTGAAGCATCAGGTCGGAGCGTGGCGGTGCATCGACAGGTCACATGCCCTGCTTTCTGTCAATGCCCTTCGTGTGGACGGTGAAGACGTTCGTTCTGCCGGGACCGACGGTGCAGGCGTTGTGGACGTGGCCCGGATGGCGGGCGTTTCTCCCGAACAGGGGGCAGTCTTGCGTCTGCGTGGCGGTGGGGGCGCAGCGCGTTCAACGGCTCACGCCTGGGCCGAAGCAGGTGGACGCCTGCATCTCGTTGAGGGCCGTCGGGTCATGAAGCCGCAGCTGCATGCTTCTTCCTTGGTCGGCGATGATGCCCAAGCAGCCTTGGGCATCGACTTCGATGGAGAGGGTGTGGACCTCGGGGCGGCGTTGCAGGTTGTGCCTGCCTACCAAGGCACCCGATCACCGCTTGGGACCGCTGTGCAAGGGGGTGTCCTGGACGGCCGTTGGATGCTTGTTGCACAGCATCTGGCAGCATGGCGTTCTCTTTGGGCCCCTGAACTCAGTGATGCTCTTCCCACCTTGGAGGACCTGATGCACGACCTCCTCTCGGTCGAGGTCGCCCTCAAGGCAGCATGAGACGATGCATTTGGGGCCAAGATTGAACATCGTCATGCCCGACAAAGGTCCAATGCGGGCATGGTTGACCCTCGGTGTGCTCGGCCTGCTTTTGCTTGGCCCCCTGGCGCATGCTTTGCCTCCGGCCAAGGACTTCGGCTCCACGCCGCACACGGGAACGGACTACCCGATGGGCACCGTTGAGCTCTCAGTTCGCGGTGGCGAGGATGTGCAGTTGCACTATCCGGCCATCGAGGAAGGGGTGAAGACGCAAATGGCAGGAAACGGTCCTTTCCCAGTCGTGCTGTTCATCCCGACCGACGGCGAGGGGAGCGGGGACTACGAGTTGTTTTCAGCCGCCTTGGTGGCTCGGGGATACATCGTGGCCGTGATCAACGGCGTTCCTGATGGTCCGTGGGCTTTGGAACCCGCCTTGGAACGCGTCTACGAGGTCAACGAAGGCGACGGGAGCATCCCCGGTGCCTTGGACAGCATGACCGATGTGTGGGCGATCGGTGGTCATGGCGAAGGCGCCGCAGCGGCCGTAGAAATGGCCGGTCGTTGGTTTGAATTGGGCCGAGATGCCGTCCCGCCTTCGGGGATTTTCGGACTCGGTTTGAGCGACGACGGTTTTCTTCTCGATGACGGAGAGGTTACAGAAAACGCGCTGGAACTCTTGTTCGACGAACCCGCCGTGGGTCTGATGATCACGGGTTCTGTGGACGGGATTGCTCCCGTCGAGTCGAATGTCCTGCCGCTCCTCGACGCAGGCATGGGTCTCGGCCTCCACGTGATGACCTTGCGTGGTGCCAACCACCACCAATGGAAGGACTCGACCGGCCTGTTTTCTGGCAACGATGGAACGGCCACGATGTCGCAAGAAGAGCAGCATGCAACAGCGGCCACCCACGTGGTGGCCCTGCTCGACTTGTCCACTCGCGGTGACCATGACGGTTTTTCTGTGGCGTTCAACCGCCCTGGCGATTCGAACATCCTCAGCGATCCAGATGCCTATTTGGACGAAGATTTGTCGGCCGCTGAATTGCTTCGGTTGAACCTCACTTCACCCACCAACGAAAGCGGCTCCGCGGTCAGCGGCACGCTGGAATTCCGTGGCCAAGTTGGCTTGTGGGATGGAAGCGACTGGCACGCCGCTGGGCGGTCAGCCGAAACGATGTGTTGGTTTGACGACGGTTCATCAGAATCCACAGGGAGCGTGAACGAAACGGGCTGGTTTTCCTGCGATTTGGACGCCAACGCCCTCAATCCTGGGCCGTTCAAAGCCAGCGTCCGCATCAGCATCGACGGGGCACCTGTGACACGTTCGCTCGCCTTGTTCCGCGGCAATGGGCCGCTTGAATCGTTGGCCCCTGTGCCGGCGGTCATCGTCCCTCAAGGAGGCACAGCGACCCTTGACGCGGACACCTTGGCCGTCGATCCAGACGGGCTTGAGATTCGCTTCACTTCAGTCCAACTTGAAGGTGCAAACGCGAGCCGTCTTGAAGCCCGCCTCCTGCCCGGGGCTGCCAGCGTCGAAATTCGTGACGTCTCCGGCTTCGATTGGGTTGGAGGCGCCCTGTTGAACGCCAGCCTTTCTGCTCCCGGAGAGACCTCGCCGCTTCAGGTGTCCGTCCAAGTCAGAATGGGGGAGGTCGACAACCCCGTGGAGGTGCTTGGCGTTCCGCCCACGCTCGTTTTCGACGAAGATGGAGCGCAGCAGAACCTCGACGTCGGCACCTATGTCGTGGATCCTGAAGGGATGCCGCTGCAGATCACCGTCGAAGGTGGCATGGTGGCTGATTTGGGACCGGTACGAGTGGCCGTGATGGGCTCCAACCTCAGCGTCTTGCCGTTGGAAAACGCATCCGGTTCCGTGGTCGTCCCCTTGACGGTCAGCGACGGGACCACGGGCGCGGTTCACCTCAACCTGACCGCGGTGGTCAAGCCGGTCAACGATGCCCCGCGCCTGAACCAGACCCAGCTGGACGTGGTGCTGGACGAAGACACGGTCGTGGACATCGATTTGATTCCCCTTGCCTGGGATGCAGACGGCGACCTCCCCGTCGTCAACGTCGTTGCTGCACCCCAAACGTTGGCTGTTCTCGATGTGGTCGACAGGACGCTGGAAATCCGTCCGTTGCAGCATGCCAACGGGTTCATCGAGGCCACCCTCCAGTTTGTGTTCCCAGACGAGGTGCTCAACCTCTCGCTTTCCGTCACCGTGGAACCCATGGAGGACGCCGGAAGCATCCGCTTGGACTGGGTTCGGCCGCTCGGCGCGGGCCAAATCGAAGTGCGATGGACGGTCGAAGACCGCGACGACTTGACCGGAGTCACCTTCACGGGTTCCATGCAGGACGGTGACAGCCTCCCGCTCTTTGAGGCGGGCACACCTTCCTGCGGTCCGGCGCTTCTTGACGACCGTGGCGTGCCGCTTTGGTCGGTCACCTGCGACAGCGTCTGGGTCCTGCCGACCTCGTCGCTGCAAGGAATGGTGCTTCGCGTCGAGGAAGCGCGACCTCCCACAGAACCGCCGGTGGTCTACGTGTTGCCGGTGTCCGTCGAGGACATGACCACGGAGGTCGTCGAGGACGATCCCCAAGGAGGCGCGGGTCCAGTGATGTTCGTCGGAGGTGCCGTGGTTCTCGCGGCCCTCGCTGTGCTGGGTTGGCGCGCCAAGGATTGATCACAACGGAATGTTTCCGTGTTTCTTTGGTGGCGTCCATTCGCGCTTTGAGGCCAACACGTTCAGCGCGCGGATGAGCCTCAGCCGGGATTCTGACGGCTCGATGACGTCGTCCAACCACCCGTTGCGAGCAGCCACGTATGGGTCGCCAAACTTCGCCTTGTATTCGTCGATGAGGTTCTGACGGACCTGCTCCTTGTCCTTGTCGTCTGCCGCAGCAATTTCCCTCCGATGAATGATGTTCACCGCTCCTTCGGCCCCCATCACGGCCAATTCCGCGGTCGGCCACGCGACGTTGTAATCGCTGGCCAGGTGCTTGCAGGACATCGCCAGGTAGGCACCTCCGTAGGCTTTGCGTGTCACGAGGGTCATCTTTGGAACCGTGGCCTCGGCGTAGGCGTACAGGAGCTTCGCACCGTGGCGAATGATGCCGCCCCATTCCTGCACCACGCCGGGAAGGAAACCGGGCACGTCCTCCACCGTCAACAATGGAAGGTTGAACGCGTCGCACGTGCGGATGAATCGTGCCGCCTTGATGGATGCGTCAATGTCCAAACATCCTGCGAGGACCTGGGGCTGGTTGGCAATGACGCCGACCGAGCGTCCTCCGAGCCTTGCAAAACCAATGATGATGTTCTCAGCGTAGCCGTCGAAGAGTTGGACAAAGCGTGCGTCATCGACGATCGTCTCGATGACCTTGACCATGTCGTAGGGCTTGTTCGGATTGTCAGGAACGATGGCCTCCAAATCTTCCGTGAGGCGGTTCGACGGATCAGCGGTCTCCTCGAAGGGAGGCGCAGCATCGTTGTGGTCGGGGAGGAAGGAGAGCAGGTCTGCCGCGATGGCGCACGCATCGTCTTCATCGTCGGCGATCAGGCAAGCCACGCCGCTTCTCGAAGCATGGAGGCTGGCTCCACCAAGTCCCGCGGCATCCACTTCCCCGGCCATGACCTCCGGGGTTTCCAACGGAGAGGAAAGGAACAATTGGCCATGTTCCTCACCAAGGATGGTAAAATCAGCCAACGCTGCAGCAAGAGCGCTGACGCCCACCACCGGCCCGAGAACGAGGCTCAGCATTGGAATGCGGCCGCTGCACTGCACCATGCGATCGAGCAATTCACCGGTCCCTCCGAGGGCGGCAATCCCGTCGTGGGCACGTTGACCTCCACCGTCCCAGATGCCCACCAAGGGAGCACGCGCACGTTCAGCCATGTCCACGACTTTGGCAATTTTGAGGGCGTGCATTTCGCCCATGCTGCCTCCGTGGACGCTGAAGTCTTGAGCAAAGCAGTAGACACGTCGTCCGTCGATGGTGCCGTGACCGGCCACCACGCCGTCACCCGCAGAGGGGTGGAGGTGCATGTTGTGGTCCGTGGTGCGGTGGGTGACGAAGGCATCGAGTTCGATGAAAGATCCTTCGTCCAAGAGCATGCCAATGCGCTCTCGAGCGGTCCCTCGGCCCGTCGCACGGATGGCTTCGAGCTTCCGTGCACCGCCGCCTTTCAGGACGGTGTTTCGGCGGTCGCGAAGTTCGCGCAGCCTTGCACCGTTGACACCCTCCATGACGAAGGCTTGCTCAATGCGGTTCTTGATGTGCTCGCTGGTCACAACCGCGGAGGGTTCTCTCCGCACATGTCGAGATGAAGGTGCTCACGGATGGAAAGGTCGGCGCTGAGGAGGTAATGCACCTTGACCGCCACCGTGTCGGCGTGGCAGGTCAAGCCGTGACCGAGAAGGTCCAGGCTTTGTTGCTCGCGCCCCTTGGCGTACACGTTCATGTCGACCGGTCCTTCGAGGCATTGCGTGGTGACGACGATGGGCAATTTTCGGTTGGAGGCACGCATGAGGGCCTTCCACATGTCCTTGTTTTCTGGCGCATCGCCTTGTGGGTCGCTCATTGGAACATGGCCAAGCCCGGTTCCATGGATGATGATGGCCGCTGGGCCGGTTGCGGCCAGGGCTTCGATGTGCTCGGCCCGAAGCCATGCATTTGCGGTCAGTTGAGGCACATTCAGGTCCGTGCGGTAGGCGGTGGGGGACGCCGCAACCGGTCGCGTGGTTTCGCCTTCGACTGCGCTCGCATAGTCTGGGTTGAGCGTGTGTGCACAGCCGTCATGGTCCACTTCGATGTGAGCAAGGGGTGCGGCATTGAGGGCTCGGAAGGCGTCCCTTCTGGTGGAATGCATCTTCCTGGCAGCCACGCCAGGGAGCACCACACAGGTGCCGTCGTCGGATGTCGCGTGCATCACGACCACGCTCGCGTCTCCTGAATCGCCGGTGGGGCGAGGCCCATGCCCGGCCCAATGCACGGCCGCAATGAGGTTCTCCGCTGCATCGCTGGAACCCCGGTCTGAAGAGCGCTGCGATCCAACGAACACGATGGAACCTGCAGGGCGTGTCCCCTGACCTGCGAAGGCAAAGGCGAGTGCTGCAGCGGAATGGTGCAAGGTGTCCGTCCCGTGGGTGACCACGACGCCGCGCGCACCGTTTGCAAAGGCGTCCGCACAGGCTGCCGCCATGTCGTTCCAGTGCTGAGGACGCAAATCGTCGGAGAACATGTTCCCGAGTTTGGTCGTGCTGAGCCGCGCCAATCGGGCCAATTCAGGGACGTTTGATCGCAATTCATCGGGTTCGAACGAAGCCGTGACCGCTCCGGTGGTGTAGTCCACCTTCGAGGCAATGGTCCCACCCGTGTGAATCACGTGGACCTGAGGAAGATCAGCATCGTCCACGGGCTCCTTCGAGGCTTCGGCGGGCGACGGCTTGGCGCCAGCGTCGAGGACCTCAAGGCTCACGATACGGTCGTTTCGATGGCTGACGTTGTAGCCGTTGATGAGTTTGAGCGTGAGGTGCTTTGGCGCCGCGGGAGGCAGGACCTTTCCCTCGAGGACGGTCGTGCCGCCTTCCGTCTCCAATTCGACCCGAATTCGGTCGCCCGGTGTGGCTTCCATGAACCGGGGGGAAGGTCCACGTCCATGAAGCGCTCGCTTGTGGTGCCGGGAGCGGGGCTCGAACCCGCGACCTTCGGATGTCTCAGACATCGACGGTTATGTCCCCTCATAGTGTCCTATGAGTCCGACGCGCCACCAACTACGCCACCCCGGCCTGTTTCCCGCTGCAACATCCCGTTCTTCAAGGCAACGGAAAGGGTCAGGTCCGTTCGGACCGGTCCCTTCATGGGTCGTCCGCGCTGCCCCGGAGCATGGTCGACCTTCAAACGGCGATGGCCGCAGCTGCGGCCGACCGTCAGAAGCGACTCGACAAGACCGCTTCGGAGCGCAAGAAGCGACGATCAGGAGCCGATCTCGGCATCGAACGCTTCGATCCAGTCAAGCACGTGGCCAAAGAAAAAGCCGAGACGGCTTCCATGTGGCTCGTGTTGGCCTACGCCCTCATCGTGGCCCTTCTCAACCGGCACATGCTGATGGGATGGGTCGGTCCGGGGGACGGCTTCTTGTTGTGGTTCTTGCCGATCAGCATGCTCATCTTTCTGCCACGGATTCACCGAACCGTCATGCCGGCCGCCTTCATTGAAGCCTACACCTCTGGGACCTGGGTCAAAGCAGGTTTCTTGCACACCTTCACGTTCTTGGCCATTTCGTTCCTTCTCGTCAACCCTCCCTTCGGTGACGTGACGGCCGCTTCGCTGGACGGCGATTGGGAGGTCGCCGTGATCACGGAAGACGGCGAACTTGTCTTGGCGAGCGCCTCAGGCGACGTGCTCGACATGGACGGCGAGGGTTTCGCGTGGACGACCGATGACGGCGTCCTTCACGGCACGGCATGGGTGCTGTTCACCCTTAGCGACAATCATGAGGTCAGTGAAAATGACGTCGAAATTCGTCTTTCCAGCAATGCAGGAAGCGACCTGATCGAAGCAGCCACGGTGCCAGACGCCTTGCTGAACCTGAGCCGCGCAGACGCCGACCATCGTTGGTTTGCCATGCCGCTCGGATCAGACCTTGCCGAAGGCCGATGGACCATCACCGTCGACATCGAAGAGCAGGGCTCGCCTTGGGTCAACACCCGGGAGTACAGCTGGTACCTCGACATCATCGAAGAGCGCGACTGATCACCACGCAACGTCCGGATGGGCGCGGACAATGGCCCTGAGCAGGTCGTCAACTCGCGAGACGTCCCGACGGATCTGGGTTTTCTTGGCAATCGTGCGACGACGGCATGCTCGGACAACGGGAGCGGCCACGGTCCAGCACAACAGTTCTGCAAGGTAGGTTCGCGCGTTCATGCTTTGGGATGCGCATGGGGTCCACCTTCTGCTCGGTGGGGGTCTGCTGAAAGTGAAAATCAGGGGTCCAACTCATTCACCAAACGCGCGGTGAGTGCGTCGAGTTGGACCGTTTCACTGCCGCCTTCAACCAAGCGGAACTCGACGTCCGCCATGCGTTCAGTCAACCGGAGTTTGGCGGGTTCGTCGAGGAAATCGGCGGCGTAGAGGTTGCGGTGCAACTGAGCGACAAAGTCGGTTCCCGCGAGTCCGTAGCGGTCCAAGAGTTCCCTCAAGCGTCGCCGCGCCGCGTGGAATCCGTCTTCCTTGCACGCCATCAGGTAGCCGTGGAGGGCTTCTGGAGGCGCCGTGGCCGAGGTTTCGTAGATGAGGCCTCGGTCGATGGTTCGGTCCAAGGCTGCCGCCACTTGCAACGTGGTGAGCGCCTTACGAAGGTCGCCTTGGGCAATACGTGTGATCGCCTCCACCGCGTCGTCCACAATGTCCAGGTGTTCAGAGGCCGCCACCTTGGCAACTTGGTCCTGCACCTCGGCGTCAGGAAGCGGCCGGAAGCGGAAGACGGCACAACGCGACTGGATGGGTTCGATGATCTTTGAGGAATAGTTGCAGGAGAGGATGAAGCGGCAGGTTTCCGCAAATTGTTCCATGATCCTGCGGAGCGCCCCCTGTGCGTCGTTGGTCAACGCGTCGGCCTCGTCGAGGAAGATGACCTTGAACGGAGCATCGCCGTACGGCGTGGTCCGTGCGAACTGCTTGACCTTGCTTCGGATGCTCTCCAATTTCCGCTCATCGGAGGCGTTCATCTCCAGCAGGTTGCGCCGGAATTCTTCGCCAAAGACGTCCATGGCCAAGGCCATGGCTGCAGTGGTCTTGCCGGTGCCCGGAGGGCCGGCAAAGAGGAGGTGCGGAAATTCGCCCTTTGAGGCGTAGACGCCGAGGCGTTCCACCACGGAACGCTGGCCCCGGATGTCGGTCACCGTCCGTGGACGGTGCTTCTCCACCCACAGTTCCGACATGGTTGTGACCACCTCCGTCGAGCGCCCATGAACCTTCGCTCGTTCGAAAAGGGACGAATGCGGGCAAGTGGCTATAAGCATCCAAATCCTCAGAAAAGTGAGTTCCATGACGTCCGCATCCGCCCCACGACGAACTCCCCTCGTTCTGACCCTCGTCATGCTCTTCCTCATCGCCGATGTTGGCGTTCCAATGATGAGCAATACCGCTGTACTGGACGACACTCACGCCGTCTCACGCGCCACCTCTCAACTCTCGCCTGTGCAGGACGTCGGCATTCTTTCTTCGGCCACGCTTTCCTCCGAGGGTGACGACACCGCAGCGCTTGGTAACCTCGGCGCCACCGGCGAAGGGCGTCTTCTTCTGGAATTCGACCTCGGACTGACCTCCACGTCGACCGTGGAGTCGGCCATCTTGGATCTTGAATGCGCGAGCGTCGCATCGATGCCCGGCGAGACCGCCTTCCACGCCGCTCGGGTTCATCCATCGTGGAATGCTACCCACGCCACATGGGCCATGTCCGACGTGCAGGACAGTTGGAGCCTCGCGGGTGTCGATGACGTCGGCACAGACCGCGGCGTGTGGGAGCCTCCCTTCCTCGCCAGCACCAACGGGACCTTCTCGCTGAACGTCACGGCCCTTGCCCAGCAGGCTGCGGCAGAATCCAGCAACCTTTCGTTGATCATCGCCGCCACGGGCGATGCCTACGAGTGCCAACTTTCCGAATCCGTCGCTACCGTTGCACGCCCGGTGCTGACCGTGGTGTCCTCGTCCACGGCCACCACGGCCGGCGGTTCGATCACGCCCGACATGCCGACCAACGGCACGGCGTTGGTCAATCACGCGCCCATTCTGCAGGCCGACGTCACGCCCACCTTCACGTGGACGGCCGCCAGCAGCACGCTGGTCCAGGTGCAGTTCGGCCTCAGCTCATCGTGGCTGGTCGCCGCAGGTCAGGACCGTGAACTGAACGCCGTGTCGGATGCGAGTGCATTCACCTACGCCTCCGGTGGCGGCAGCGTCGAACTCCCCACAGGAGCGGCGTTTGACAACGGTACCGAGGTCCATTGGCGCGCCCGCGCCATGGACAGCAACGGCGTCTTCGGCGATTGGGAACAAGGCCACGTCGTGTTGCCCGAACTCGACGTCGTGGCCAACGCTGACGGGACGTTCACCGTCGAACTCGATGACCTTGGTTTGTCGGATTCCTTTGTCGATGACGCGAGCGTGTCGCAATCGCAGAAGGGCACGAACTTTGGGGCTGCTCAAACCTTCAAGGCAAGCATGACCAGCAACAAGGAGGTCTTCAGCCACCTTCGCTTCCACATGGAGCATGTTGGCATGACCAGCAACTACGCCGTCATCGATGCGTCGATGGACTTGGTTGTGGATTCCGTGAGCGGTTCTCCGCTTGTTTCGGTCCACGCAACCGAGGCTCCTGACTGGGACCAGAGCGTGATCACTTGGAACCGTCCGAACTCGGCGGAGACGTGGGCCTCCGGTGGGCGTAGCACCGCTCACGCAGCCATTGATGCCGTGGAAATGTCCACGTCGGACACCGGCCTCAACCTCAACGTCACCACCGCCATCCAAGCGCATCTCCACAGTTCAGCCGACGAATCAGCCTCATTCTTGCTCACGGCACGCGGCCTGAATGAAGGCTTCACAAGCGGCGATGCTGCTGAATTCCACTCCAGCGAAGCAAGCTCCAGCGCTGATTTGCCCTCGTTGAGCGTCACCTACCGCACCACTTCGGTGCAGACCGGGCCCGCAGCCCCGAGCCTCGATGCACCGAGCAACGGACATGCCGTTTGGAACCTCAGCGGCCACAACCTCAGCGGCAACACCACGCCGGACATGCTCTGGACGCCGCTCTCCGGCCACGATTTCCTCTTCGAAATGGCCGAGGACGCTGAATTCCGCAACCGCGTTCTCCTGGCCGACAGCCGTTCCTCATCCGCTTTCTCTTCGACCTCCACGGGGTACACGCCAACGGGCGTCGACAGCCTCGATTCGGGCACAGGGTACCATTGGCGCATGGCGTCCATCACGTCGAACGACCGTGTTGGCGGATGGGCCACCTCGTCCTTTGTGGTCAGCGATTTGACCTCGGAGTGGCTCGGTGGGGACCGTTACGAACTCCGCCTTAGCCACGGCAACGGCACGTCCGACGGGCTGATGCCGGCCTGCATGGACACGTACGTGGACTCCTCCTCACCGTCGGACAACTACAACGGGGACGAAGAGATGTTGATCGCCTTGGACATTTATGCCCGCCAAACCATCCTCGTCGGGTGTGATTTGACGAGCCACTTGCTGCCCGCCGGCTATGCCGTCCAGAGCGCGAATCTTTCGCTGGAACTCTCCAATCCGGCGAGTGCGTCGCCGGTCATCGGAGCTTTCGAAAGCCGTCAGCACAATTGGACCGAGGCTGGAGCGACCTGGGCCACCTACGACGGAACCAACGCATGGGGCAGCAGCGGTGCGCGAGGATGGGAGCGAGGCTCCCTTCTGACGTCCACCACCGTTGATTCCTCCTACGGGCAAGGAAATCTTGTCAATTGGAACGTGACTCAAGCCGTCCAATCCGCGATGCGCGAGAACCGTTCTGCCGATTTCATGTTGGACATTGTCTCCAACCCGACCAGCGTCTCGAAGAACGCGCTCCTCTACGGGAACAGCGCGTCGGCCAATGAACGAGCGGAGATGACCATCGTTTACGTGCCAGGTTCGGACGTTGTCCCCAGCGAACCCGTGCCGACCAGCCCTGCCAACGGTTCGTGGGCGGTTTTGCCGGGTCTCAACCCGGCCGGTGACACCACGCCGTTGTTGAATTGGACCTATGCCGGTGGTTTGACCATCGGCGGTTGGGCACTGCAATTGGACATGTCCCCTGATTTCAACACCGCAGAGATGCGGTATCTTTCCTCCTTCAATGACCAAGGTTTCGACGGAACCAACCTGACCTATGAGCCTCAGCAGGTGTTGGATGACGGTACCACCTGGTACTGGCGTGTTCGTGCCATTTCAGCCACGAATCAACTTGGAAACTGGTCGAACGCCTTCCACTTCCTTTTGCCGGACACCACCACCTGGGATCTCGGGAGCAGCGTGGCCGTCGAGTTGCGGCACGAAGCTGCCATGCCGTCCCTCGGTCTTGTCGGCTTTGATGACACCTCTGTGATTCAAGGCTCAAGCGGACAGACCTATTCCTCCTCGTCCACCCTCCGCGTCGGCGACACCACCACCCAACAGGCGGCCACGCTCCTTCGCATCCCACTCGCCGACGTGCCTAACCCGCAAAACGCACACGTCGAATCCGCTGAGTTGCACATGTTTTCGCAACTCTCATCGGACGTGGGAATCAACGTCGGGGTTTTGCCTGCCCTCATCGATTGGAACGCCTCCGCCAACGAAACCACCTACGACGGCATCAACACCTGGACTGGGGTTACCGCTTCTTCCTCTCCTGGATGGCACTATTCCGATGTCGATCGGGTCAACCAATTCGACGACAAGGTCAGCACCTACGCGACCTCGGTCAGCGCAGGTTGGATGACATGGGAGGTCGCAGACCTCGTACAGGCCGCTCTCGCGAGTGGGGACGATGAACTCGACATCCTGCTTTTGGTCGACGGAGATGCTGACGGGCAAGTGCTCCTCAGCAGCGTGGAAGCCGCCAGCAATGAGCGCCCTTGGTTGAACCTCACCTGGGTCAGTGGGACGGCGACGGCGCCCACCAGCGCCTCTGCTCTGTCCAGCCCGGGCGATGACGACGTCACCTTCGATGCGACGTCGCACGCGCTGATTCCAGATGAGCGCCCGGTGCTCACGTGGAATCCAAGCACCACGACTTCAGCCCATTGGCAAGTGCGCATCTACGACGCATGGAGCGCGGACACCTTCCTCTCGGGCGGTTGGACGACCTACGACAGCCGCGTCGATTCAGGCTTCTTCGGTCCAACGTACACGCCACAAGAAGACCTCGGAGGCATTGGCTCTGTGGTTTGGGAAGTGCGCGCTGTTGTGGACGAGATGTACGGTCCCTGGTCCAGCCAGCGAACCTTCCACGTTCCTTCAGTCATGGCGGGTGAAGTGGACGCAGACGAGGCATGGTACCGCATGCAATACGGCAGCCTTGTCGACAACAACGTGGTGCTGCCGACGGGTGTCGAGGATACGTCCATCGATTCCGGCGCCGCCAACACCGCGTACAACACCACGAGCACCCTGAACGTAGGGCGCTCCTTCTTTTCCTCAAGCGCAAGTCAGCGCGCATCCTCGCTGATCGCCTTTGACATGAGCGCTCTGCCGCTTCCAGGCACCATGGAAATCGTCAACGCCAGCCTTGAAATGACAACCGTCGGGACCTCCGCAGGTTCAGGCGTCCACGTTTCAGTCTCGGGCACAGACACGGTCTGGGACGGCGCAGCAACGTGGTTCGGTCCCGGTCCCGGAGGGCAGTGGGCCTCTCCGGGCGGCTACCAAAGTTCGGGCGACACCACCATCCCCGCCGTCGGCCAAACCACATGGGTGTCGGCCACCAACACCGCCTACAGTTGGAACGTGACGGCGCTGGTGCAACAGATGCTCGACAACGGTGACCCGTTGGCCTTCATGCTCCAGGCAGAGTCGCTTGGCGCAGGCATGGGTCGCCAGAGTTTCCACTCAAGCGAGTCCTCCTCCGCTGAGGATCGCCCCGTGCTGAACGTCACCTACCGCACGACGGCCGGTTGGTCTCCCGGCGTCTCCACCCTGACCTCGCCGGCCACTGGAAGCACCTTGTGGAATCTTTCTGCGCCCCGCCCAAGCGGCGCAGAAACCGTCGAAGTGGATTGGAGTTCAAGCGTGACCAACGCGACGGGCTGGGAAGTGTGCATTGCAACGGACTCGCGTTTCCAGAACGACCTCGTCTGTCGAGACTCGACCGGTTCAGGAGTCGGGGCCTTCGACGCCGCATCCACGTCGTACAACCGCTCGATGCTGGGTCTGGACACCGACCAGTGGTATCACTGGATGGTGAGGGCTGAGCAAACCCACCGCCTAGGGGCTTGGTCGGATTCCGCCTCGTTCAGGTACGCCGAAGACCAAGGGTCTGATGACGGCCAAGGCAACCACACGATCACCCTCAGTCGAAACTCGGTCTTCACGAGTTCGCCAAGCGTCCCCACAATCAAGGACGCTGTCATCTCTTCCGTCAGCCCCAACACCAATGCCGGGTCCTCCTCCAGCCTCAGCCTTGGTCAAGGTGCGGGTGGCAGCGGCGAAGAGGCCATCCTGATCGACGTGGACCTCTCTGACTTGCCATGGCCGACGGCCATGACGCCTACACAGATGTTGCTCCGCATGTACCGGAACACCGTCGGGCCAACGTCGTTGACCGTGGCTGCATACGCCTGTGGTGGGTTCACCGAAGGCACCGTCACCTGGAACAACGCTCCGGCGTGCTCGACGACCGAAGTGACGCGTTCGACGCTGACCCTGACGCCGCCCGATGGCTTTGTTGACTTTGATTTGACCAGTCTGGCTCAATCGAACATCGCCAACGGCAACCTGTCGATGACGGTTCGCCTCGAAGTGGTCGGAACACCGACGTCGTCAATGACGTTCGTTGGTTCCGAATCCACGAGCAACACCTCGCGGCACCCGCAACTCCATCTTGAGTATGTGGACAACGTCGACGGCATTCAACCGCCATCTCAGCCTTCGCTCGTCGCGCCTGTCGACGGGACCGTCTTGTACGAAACCGGCGGCGTGATGCTTGAATCTGGTACCTCGCCGACCTTGACGTGGGCCGCGCTGGCTGATGCTACCGATTACGTGCTCACCCTTTCGGGCCCTACTGGCGTTGAAACCTACCGCTCGTGGGTGGACAGCGAATTCCTCAACAGCACCACTTTCCGCGTGGACACCACACTGGACGAGGGCGTGGTCTACGAGTGGTGGGTTCAGGGCGTCAACCAATCGATTCCCGGACCTGCGTCTTCACGCTGGTCTTTTGCTCTGGCCGATCCGGAAAATACCGAAGATGTGGGGAACAACCGGTACATGTACCACTTCTCGACGGGCAGAGAAGTGGCTGATTTGGGACACACCCGTGTCCGCGAAGGGATGATCACCAACGCAAGCGCTTCCTCGAACTACGGTTCCGCTGGAAGCGCGGTGCTCGGAACGGGCACCGGCTGTGGAGGCGTCAGTGTCGTCGACGCCTGCCGGATCATCATTGGCGTGGACTTTGGCCAAGTGCCGCTGTTGACCACGCTCAAGGCGCACTCGGCCCATGTGGACCTTCACCTGCCGGACAACGGTTGGCAGAGCGTCGGAGGCACGTCCTCGTTGACGATCACCGTGCACCAACTGCTGAACCCCGCTGCATGGGGCGAAGCGTCCTCCACGTGGAACGAAAGTTCCCCAGGTAATGCATGGGCAGCGCCTGGCCTTTCGGCTGGCGTCGACCATGGGCCTGCTCTGTCTTCCGTCACCTTGCCCTATGGTACGACCGACTCTTGGATCCAGCTCCCCCTCACGTTCGAAGGCATGAGCCTCTCGGGTGATCATGTCTGGATGATCGTCGCCACACCCGACACAGGAGCGGCCACGTTCACCGTGTCCACCAGCGAAGCAGATCCTGAGATTCGTCCTGAAGTGGTGTTGAATTACACCGAAGTGTACGATGTGAGCACGACCTTGCAGACGACGACGCTCACGGCGGGAACCTCCGCGTCCATCTTCGTGGACGCTTCGAACTTTACCGGCGGAACCATGACCCCGACTGGCATTACTTACCACGTCACCGACGGAACGGTTCAGGGCGCCACATGGACGCCTGTGACCGCCGGTGCGCAGAGCGTGACGGCGTGTTACGGTGCCATTTGCGACACCTTCACCGTGACCGTGATTCCCAACACACCGACGACCTTGGTCGTTGATCAGTTGTCGGCCACCATCACCGCGGATGAGACCCTCGACATCGCTGCTCGCGTCACCGACGATTACGGCAACGAGGTCGCTGGAGAACTCATCACGTACGTCGAAAGCAACGGGTCGATGTCAGGCTCCATCTTCACGCCGTATGCCTCCGGTCCGCAGACGGTGAACGTCGCCTGGGGTTCCACGAGCACCACGGTCAACATCGAAGTCCTGCCAGGTGCGCCGGTCGAAATCGTGCTGAGCGGCTGCGACGGCGTGATTCCTGCCGGCACGACCTGTGACGTGACCCATGCTGTGGTGGATCAATTTGGCAACAGCATGGACGTGACGTTCGCGGGTGGCCTCAGCTGGACCACGACGAACGGCAACTTCTCGGAATCGGCGATGGCGTACACTGCCGATCATGTGGGCGCTTGGACGCTGAGCGTGACCTCGGCTTCTGGCGCTTCGGGTTCGCTTGACTTGGACGTTGGACATGGAAACATGGCCTCCCTCGAACTTGTTGCATCTTCCACCAGCATCACGGCGGACGACGTGGTCTATCTGAACACCACGCGCATTGACGTACGCGGAAACCGCCTCGCTGTGGTTCTCCCCGCGAGCAACTGGACGCGCATTGCAGACGGTTCCATCCTCGATGGACAACCCGCAGTGTGGTCTCCGACTTCGCGCGGTTCCAAGGTGATTGAAGCACGCTACGGCGCGTTCACGACCTCCGTGACGGTGTCGGTCAGCGAAGGCGCCATGGTCGCTTTGACCATGGTCGTCGACTCTGCCGACGTCAACGGCATGGACTTCCAAATCACCGCAGACGACACGTTGACGGCCAGCGTGAAGGCCGTGGATCAGAAGGGCAACCGCTGGAGCATCAGCGCCAATTGGAGCCTGTCGCACAGCACGTGGACCGAGCAGTCTGCGCTGTCGCACATCGATGCACCGGCCACCACCTTCCGCCCAGTCCTGGCCAGCACGGACGCCTACGGCTTGACCGCGACGTACGTGCTCGACGGAAACACGACCTTCACCGCTTCGATTTCGATGACGGTGGGTCATGGCGACCTGTACGTGCTGACCTTGGGCGCGATGACCATGGACGACGGCTCAACTGGAGATTCGCTTGAATTGACGGCCGACGATGGGATCCAATTCAGCCTGTCCGCGAGCGACGCCGAGGGCAACACCATCCCAACCGATGGATTTGCTTGGGCCGTCCTCAACGAGGCGGGCGTTTCGAACGACATCGGCGATGCGCTTCGTGCCTCAGGCTTGGTCTGGGACGCGACCCTTGTCGGGAACTACACCGTCAGCGCCACGGGGTTGACCAACGCAGGAACGCCGGTGGTCCGGAGCGTCGACTTGGTGGTCCGCCACGGCGTGGCGGTCGCCCTCGAAGCCCCTGAGCCAGGCTACGTCCTGACCGCGGGCGACCACGTGAGCATCAGCGTCACCGGATTTGACGCCGACGGCAACGCCTTCCCACAGGATGTTTTGTGGAGCGAGAACGGTGCGACTGCACCTGACATCAACGCCACGGACGAAGCGACGTACGATTACTTCGCCCGCCGGGCTGGAAACCACACGCTTTCCTACACCGTCAATGGCGTTGAGGGCGTTTGGAACGCCACGGTTCGCGCCCAAGCCACGGTGGACCGCTTCGTCCTGGCCTTGTCGGCCACGACGGTGCAGCAACTCGAACAAGTGACGGTGACGGCCTCGGCTTTCGACGCCTTCGACAACCCGATTCCCGTGCCTCCGTCCACCCGTGCAGACATCTCGGACGTCGGAGCCACCGTCACGGCTCAAGGCGACGGTGTGTGGACCGTGGACACCATGAACAGTGAAACGCAGACGATCACCATTACCGCCGGTACGGTTTCCGCCTCTGCCGACATCACCGTCGAGCCTACCGTGGCCGGTTTCTATGCGGCGAATTCGCCGGTCTCGTACATTGGAACCGCCCTTGGAGCCATCGTGCTGGTGACCTTGCTGGTGCTCGTTCTCCGCGTCTTGCGCAGCGGCTCAGAGGACGAGTATGACGACTACGATGACGATGACGATGACGACGAGATGCCCGGCCCAAGCGGTCCAGCATCCGGCCCAAGCGGTCCAGCACCCGGCCCAAGCGGTCCGGCGCCAGGCCCAAGCGGTCCGGCGCCAGGCCCATCTGGACCTGCTCCATCGGCCAGCGAACCGGAGCCCGAACCAGAACCTGAAGCCGAAGCCTCAGGCTCGGACTACAGGGTCGATGAAGACGGAACGGAGTGGTACGAAGACGACAACGGCACCTGGTGGTACCGCGCTCAAGGCGACGACGATTGGCAAGAATGGACCGATTGAATCAGCGGTCCTTTCAAGGTGCATGAAGCGATGGCCTGACGGTCAGCATGCAGTCAAGCCGAGGGGCATGGGGGGGGCTGGTCCTCCTGGTGATGCTCTTCTTGCTCGTGCCGACCGCTCAACCGCTGCTCGGTTCAGTGGCGCACCCAGCCAGAAGCGCGGCCACCACGTTGGTGTTGGACGTGGATCGCACGACCATTACGGCCGACCAGGCCCTCCTCTTTCAGGCCGAGTTGCGTGACGGAACAGGACAGGTCGTCTCAGGAGCGATCAATTGGACGGTCACCAACGGCAGCATGGAAGAAACCGGCCTCTTCATCCCATGGACGGCCGGGACGGTCGACGTTACCGCCGAGCATCAAGGGCTCATGGCCAGCCGCCAGATTGTCGTCGAAGCCGGTCGCCCAGTTGACTTGCAACTGTCCTTGACCGAAACTCCGGTTGCCGGCAGCCCCTTCCGCCTGAATGCACTCGGCGTGGACGCCAAGGGCAATCAACAGGCGCTGAGCAACGTCGCATGGTCCATCGATGGCGTGCATCAGGGCGTCGGATCTCCGGTGGTCGTGGTGGCCAATCCCGGTTCGGTCGACGTCGGCATGCGGTTGTTCGACATCGAGTCCACGACGTCGATCGACGTGATTCCGGGTGATCCCGTGGCCATTGTGTTCCCCACCGGACTTTCCATGCGCAGCGGGCAAGGCCTGCTGCTCAAACCTCTGGTGGTCGATGCGAATGGTTTCTCGATGCCGTACAGCGTGGTCGGAGGCCTGCGATGGACGTCCAACCACGGCGTCGTGGACACCGATGGCGTGTTCTTCCCGACCCGGCCGGGTGTTTGGAACGTGACCGCCACCTCGGTGGGGGGCAACCTCAGCGCCAACGGCAGCGTCGCGGTCCTTCCGGCCGACGCGGCCATGCTCGACATTCAGCTCGACGAGGACCCGACAGCCCTTCGGGCCGGTCAATCCGTGACCTTGCGTGCTCTTCTCAGCGACTCCCTTGGTGCATCGGCTCCGGTGCATGTTGCACTGTCAAACTGGACGATTCCTTCCGGTCAGGTGGCGGCCTCAGACGCTGGTCCTGTGTGGACCCCCGTGGACATTGGTCCATATCGGCTGGAGGTTCAAGACTCAGGGTTGACGGCCTTCCTCGACGTCGAGGTGGTGTTCGGTGAAGTGGTGCGCCTTGAGACCGGTACATCGCACGATACCGTGACCGCCGGTGACGACGTCGTGTTGACTGCTTATGCGGTGGACCAAGCCGGAAACCGTCGCGTTGTCAACGCCTCGTGGTCCGTGGTGGACGGCAACGATGGCGATGTTGTGTCCGGTTCTGGTGTGGCTTTTGTCCAGCCGTCCTTCATCGGGGATATTCGAGTCGACGCCGATTGGGTCAACCCCTCGACCAATGTGTCGTACACCTCCTCATGGTCCGCGGATGTGGGTCATGGCCGCTTGGCCGCGATCACCTTCGATTTGGAGAGCAACCTCGTGCCTGCCGACCGTGCGGTGGACCTCTCTCCACGGATGACCGACGCGTACGGACACCCGATTCAAGGGGTGGAGTTGAACTGGACCGTCGACGGCGTGGACGCGACTTTTGACCTCCGCACGTCCCAAGGGAACTGGGCACCGACCTCCCTCGGGGGGCATGTCATTCGCGCCAACGCCGACGGCGTTTTCGGGCTTGTTCGACTGACCGTCGAACCGGGTGCAGCCTCCACCTTGGCGCTCGAAGAGGACTTCCCAGCGCTTCTTGTGGCCGGAGTTCCCGTAGAAATCCGCCTGGATCGTGTGGACCTTCACGGGAACATCGGTCCAGCCGTCAACCTCAGCGCGAACGTCAACGCCTCCGTGCTCACCCTTGAGCCGTCCATCTCAGGGCCTGGTTATTGGACCGTGCTCCCCAAAATGGCCGGTGCTCATTCCGTTTCCCTCCTCTCTGACGAGGCGGTGCTCGACCTCGACGTCCTCATTGATGCGGGAGCCGCAGTGCGTCTCTTTGTCGAAGTTGAAGGCCGGGACATGGCCCAGGGCGAAACCGCCTTGGTTTCCGTGTCCGGTGTCGACGTTCACGGCAACAGCGTTTCCTTCACCGAAGCGGACGTGACCCTCACCTGCAACGCCGGGTCGGTCACCCATCTGGTTGACGCGACGTGGGTCTTGGACCTCCGGAAATCAGGGGCTGACCGAAGTTGTACCGCAGAGACCGACGACGGCCTTCAGGCCCAGACGTGGTTCGAAGTCGAATCGGTGTTGCTCAATGGGGCCCTGGGGTCGTCAAACCGCGTGGTCAGTTTCGGTGGCATCCTGCTGGTCGCCTTGCTTGGATTGCTGCTGGTCTTGCTGCGTCGACAAAGCGCGGAGGTCGCTGTGGACCTCTTCGACAAAAATCTGGCCGATTTGGAGGACGATGAAGACCAAGACGAGGTTGATGAAGCGACGTTCGACGATGTTCAAACGATGGAATCGGGCATGCTTTCTGCGCCGGACTTGGAACCCGACCTCTTGGCGGCCATGGCGAAAGAAGCAACGACGGCAGGTGTGATGCAAGCGATCGTCGGCACTGAGCAGGGGACCACCGGCTGGTACGTCGATGCCAACGCCACGGTACAACATTGGACCGTCGGGGAAGACGGTTCGTGGACGCGATCCGAATTGTGATCACTCGCTTTCATTGGCTTCGTCCGTTTCTGAAGAACGTCCAAAGAAGGCAGCCATCGGGGTCGTTCCAACCCTCGGTTCGACGTTGTTGCGGCCGTATGCGTACCATGCAATCAGCCCAAGCAAAATGGCACCAGTGCCTCCGTAGAGGGCCTTCTCGCCCATCAGCACCAAGAGGGCGGTGCCAGCCACGGTCCCGTAGACCTGCAGGAGCGGATACAGCGGGGAGCGGTAGGGTGGGTCCCAGGGATGGCTTGGCCCTGCACCCCGGAGGACCACCACGGTCAGGTTGAGGACAATGAAGACCATGAGGATGAATCCTGATGCCAACTCTGCGATGACGTGGACGTCAAACGAATAGATGGAGATGGCCATGAGCAGACCCGTCAGAAGGATCGGCCAGTGTGGCGTTTTGTAGCGCTCGTTGAGCTGTCCAAGGGGTTTGGGCAAGACACCGTCTTTCGCCATGGCGTAGATGAAACGGGACGAGGAGAGCACCCCTGCGAGGGCCATGGATGCCATCGCCACGATGGCCACCAAGGATGCGAGAAGGACCGTCGGAGTCCCTGCAACGGACTGAGCGAAGACGGTGATCGGGTTCTCGACGGCGTGGCCGTCCACCATGTACCAGTCCGGTTCCATGACGGCCACCATCACATACGCGACGGCGGCGTAGAGGAGGGTCGCGATGACCAAGGAGAGGATCATGCCACGTGGCAACGTCTCCTCGGGATCCATGACCTCTCCGCCGATGGCGCCGACTTTGATGGCGCCAGAGAACGCGACGAACACCAAGGCTGCCGCGGTTCCCATGCTCAGGCTCAGCGGCTCGAAGTCCGTCAGTGGCCGGCCGAGGTCCATGTCGTTCGACGAAAAGGCTGCGATGCACAGCACGACCACCACTGCAACGGCTCCGGATACGATGGGCACCTGCACTTTCTTGATCGCCTTGACCCCGGTCAGGTTGACCACGAGAATGAGCACCAACAAAATCATGGCCACGGCTTTGGAATTCACGTCCTCGATGCCGTAGTGGCCGGTGATGACCTCCATGTAGGCTGCAAAACCGACGAGGGCAAAGGCAGATTTGAGCATGAAGGAGGCGAACAGCCCCAACCCACTGATGGTTCCAACCAAGTGGCCATAGGTCCGCTCTGCATAGATGTAGAATCCACCCGATTGAGGCATGGCGCTGGCCAATTCTGCCTTCGAATAGGCACTGGCGATCACGATGCTGCCCGCAAGGAGGAAGGCAAACCACATTCCAGGTCCGGCCACCTCTTGAGCGAAGGCTGGCAACAGGAAGAGTCCCGAACCAAGCATGGACGACAAGGAAAGGATGACCAGGGTCTTCAGACCAATGGTGCGAGCGAGTTCAACGGTTTTGTCGACCCTCATGGTGAATCCCCGGATTCAGGCAAGCACAAGGCTTGCAAGGTGGGCGAAACGGAGGCTGTCCTTGAACTCTTGTCCAATTGCGGATGATAGCCGCCGGAATCCGGTTATTTGGGGAGGTGCGCAACGACCTTCATTTCGACAGCGATTGGGGTCGGGAGCGAACGGATGGCCAAGGTTGTCCGGGTCGGACCGACCTTGCCAAGGGTTTCGGCCCAGACCTCGTTGTAGCCGGCGAAATCACGGTCCATGTCGACCAAGAAACTGGTGACGTCGACGACGTTCTCGAGGGACCCTCCCGCTTCTTTCAGCACCCGTTCGACGTTGTTGACCACAGCGTGGGTTTGCGCTTTGATGTCGTAATCGAGCGGCTTGCCGTTTTCGTCGTGAATCGGTCCGCCGGGAATGGCGTTGGTGCCGGGTTGGCGTGGACCGACGCCAGACAAGTAGAGCATGTCACCGACACGACGTGCGTGAGGGTAAGCGCCGACGGGCTTTGGGGCGGAGTCGGTGTTGACGGCGTCTTCCCCTTCCACGGGATCCCACAGGGCTGGGCCGCTGGTGCTGCTTGCAGCAGGGGCGGCGCTCCCGGGCTCATCGTCCTCGGTTTCGGTGTCCAGAACGTTGCGGTCGCCTCCGAACACCTCGACGTTTTCCTCGTCGTATTCTTTGTCGCCCTTACCATTGGAGGTTGGGTCGAGGTGGACCACGGCGCCTCCGGCGCCGTGAAGGGCCTCGTAGGCCAGCACTTCGCCGGTCAGATCGTTGCGGTGGCCGTTCATGGCAGAAAGGAACCACATCGGCTTGAACGCCACCACCTTTTGCACGCGAATTTGGTGGTGGATGGTCCGGGAGAGTTGACCGACGTCTTCGAGACGACCGTCGGCGAGGAACTGGAGGATCTTCCGATTCCATTCGTCGTCCTTGAGCGAGTGGATGCGGTCTTCCTCGGGCTCAATGCGTCGGGTGAACATCCGGTTTGAGAGGGACATCGCTGCGACGACGGCCACTTTCTTGCCCGCCGCTTTCGCCGCATCGAGGCAGGATTTTGCGAGCACGGTCGTCTCTGCACGGTTGGCGTAGACGTTGGAAGAGACGATGACGGCGGGGATGCGGTTGCCGGGATTCAGCAATGAAAGGGACACCACTGAGCCCACGTCAATCGGGAATCCGTGGTAGTTGACGGTGCGCGCGGTCAGGTTGCGTGCTTCGGCCGCATCGCGCCAGGCGTGGGCGAATTCTGCGTCGATGTCGAAGTCGTAGTGCATCGTTCCGAGGTCGTGGAAGTCGTGGTCCACAAGGTTCCACACGGGATTTGGGTCCGCTTGGATTTGGTGGCCAATGATGCTTGGCCAGGTGGTGGAGTAGACGATGATCAGGTCCGCTCCACTCGCTTCGATGCGCGCTGCGGCTTCTTCGAAGGCCGTCCGCAAACGGCCGTAGCCTTCGTTGGTCTCCGGCACGAGCAGCGGGTGGGGGTGCACAGGCACCACAAAGGAGGCGACGACGGTCATGCCGATCCCTCCTCATGGCGCCATGCCGGCCATTCGACCACGGCATTTCCTGTGCCGATGACCGTGCCGTATCCATGCAAGGTGGCCTTGTATTCCGGCATGTCGAGGGCGTGAAGCAGCCACGTCAAGGCGCCGCCGTCGGTTTCCGCGATGGCTTGCTCGACGAACTCGGGCATTTCATCGAGGAGTTGTTTCGCCCGGCCGTTCACCATGTGTTCGATGATGCGCATGTCCCACAAGTGCATGGCATGGCTCGTGATGTGTTCGTGGCTCATGTCTTCGGGCACGTCAGGCTCTGTGGTGAAATGACGGTGGGAAAGGGAGTTGCTCGCGAGCACGACGGCGCGTTTTCCGCTCGCTTCAATGGCCTTCTTGGTCGCGCGGCCAAGTTCGGCCATCATCTCCTGCATGACTTCCACGGAGTAGTAAGCGCGGCTGCGGTTGCTGGAAATGACCACCAGCGGCTTGGACCAGTTTGGATCGGTCAGGTGCGCGGTCGTGATCGTCCCGTAGTCCACCCGGAACTCAGGATTCCGCATCATGTGGGCGTCGAGGCCCGCTGCCACGGCTTCCGCGTGGATGCTTTCTGCGAGTTCGAGATCGACCTTCAGGTCGTAGGTGTAGCGGAACAAGTTGGGAAACACCGGGTCAACGGAGAAGCCTTCGAAACGTGGCAAGCCGAGCAAGTGGGTGCCGACGTAGGTCTGCCAATGCGGGGACATGATGACCACCACGTCGTGCTCCACCTCGGCCAAGCTGGCCCGTAGACGGTCGTAGCCCCAGCGCAGTTGTTCCCAACCTCCTTCGGAACCGGGTTCGTTTTGCGGCGGATTCTCCGCGTACACGAGGTGAGGAGGATGTGGTGCGAGGCACCCTGCCACGATTCGTCCGCCGCCCATGCCCTGAGGTCTCGCTTCCGCCCTATGAGCCTCACCGTGCTTCGGCCTCAATCCTGAAACACCCACACCCGTCCGCTCGGACATGGAGGGCGACGAGGGTGTGGCCGAAACCTCGGCCGTCCAGGTGGCTTCCGTGGACCGTCGACAAGCGCGGCAACGCGTCCTCATGCACGCCATGATCCCGCTCGTGTTTGGTGCCTTGGCCGGCACGACGTGGCAGGTTTTTGTCAGCCCTCATTTGGGTCCCACGCAACTGCCAAATCCGGTGCATGGGGCGCTTTTTGTTTCGCTGCTCCTCTCGCCCTTGGCCCATCGCCTCTTGGCCCGACGCCCGATGGATGAATGGTGGGAATACGGCGTCGGCTGGGCCGCTGTCGCGGTTCCGCTCAGCCTTGTGTGGACCATTCCAGGGCCCCAAGCCTTGCTGTGTGGCGGTTACCTGCTTGGCGTGCTGTGGATGAGCATCACGTCGGCCTGGTCCATGGGTCCCAAACCCCCGTTCAGGTTGGCCCTCTGGCACATGATGGGCGTCGGGGTTGGTGCGCTGCTCGGCGGCATCCTGGGCTATGGTTGGTCATGAGTCCACCATATGTCATGTTCATGTGTCGCCTGTTCATGTTCAGCCATGGTGCAAGCCCCGGCCTGGTTCGAAGGCCTTGCTCCAAGGGGTAGCCTGCTCCGTTACGGTGTGGCCGGGCTGTTCAACACCGCCATCTTCGCGGTCATGCTGGTGGTGTTGGGTTGGTTGGGCGACGTGACCCGCGAGCAATCCGAAGCATGGGCGGTGGTGTGGGGCATCGCTTGGATGGGGTCCAGCGTCGTGGCCCATTGGGTGCATCGTGCGTTCACCTTCACGCCTTCGACCAACCTTGCGTACTCCGCTTCCACGGCCTTGCCGATTTACACCGCGGCTTTTGTCGGCTCTTCGGCCACGTTTGGGCTCATCCTTGAGTTCACGGCGTGGTACCTGTGGTTTGCCACCTTGATCAACACGGGAGTCTGGGGGATCACCCAATGGTTGCTCAACCGAACGGTCATTTTCCGGCACGACCGCGCCGTGCGGTTGGCGCGCGCTCAAGAGGAGTAGGATTCCTCTTCGCTCGGGAATGATTTGGACCGAACGTCGTCGCAGTAGGACTCTACCGCGCCGTGGATCGCTTCTGCGAGGTTCAGGTAGCGGCGCAGGAAGCGCGGCGAGAAGTCCATGGTGATGCCCAGCATGTCGTGGAGGACGAGCACTTGGCCGTCCACGTCGGGACCGGCGCCAATGCCGATCACCGGGATGGAGACTTCGTTGGCCACGCGCGAGGCCAGTTCACGGGGGATTTTTTCCAAGACCAAAGCGAAGCAACCTGCCTCTTCGAGGAGGCGTGCGTCGGCGAGCAGCTTCTCGGCCTCCTCGTCTTCCTTGGCGCGGACGGTGTACGTGCCAAACTTGTAGATGGATTGGGGCGTCAAACCGAGGTGGCCCATGACGGGAATGCCTGCGGTGAGGATGCGGCGGATGCTCTCGACGACTTCAGAACCGCCTTCCAATTTGACCGCGTGAGCCTCGGCCTCCTTCATGATGCGAATCGAGGAATCGAGGGCCTGTTTCGAGTTGCCTTGGTAGGAGCCGAAGGGGAGGTCGACCACGATGAGGGCCCGGTCCACGGCACGTTGAACGCATTGCGCGTGGTAAATCATGTGCTCGAGGGTGATGGGGACGGTGGTCACCTGCCCGGCCATGACGTTGGAGGCAGAATCGCCGACCAAAATCACGTCAACACCACCGGCGTCCACCAGTTTGGCCAGCGAGTAATCGTAGGCCGTGAGCATGGTGATGGGCTCGCCTGCGCGCTTCATTTCCTGCAGCGTGTGCGTCGTGACCTTTCGGGCCTCGGCGTGAACGGACATGGTGGAACCCACACGGTCGTGCGTGGTCTTGGACTTCAAGGCACCCCTGCGCTCAGGGGCCTTCTGCGACGCAGATGTTGACGGCTTCGGAAAAGAATCCGAGGCTCCATTCGCCGCCCTCGCGGCCGACACCGGAATCCTTCACGCCGCCAAAGGGCACGCGCAGATCACGGTGCAGCCAGGTGTTCACCCACACCATGCCGGTGTCCATCTGCTCGGCAAAACGACGGCCTCGTTCGGCCTCGGCGGTCCAGACCGAACCGGCCAAACCGTATTCGGTGCCGTTGGCGATGGAGAGCGCTTCCTCCTCGGTGTCGAAGGGGTGGACGGTCACGACCGGTCCGAAGATTTCCTCCGTCGCGCAGCGGCTGTCCGGTGCCAGGTCCGCGATGACCGCCGGCGTCAGGTGGAAGCCGGTGCCGGGTCCACGCTGCCCACCGGTGAGGACGGTTCCTCCTTCCTCGACCGCGAGGGCCACGTAGCCCTCGACCTTGTCGCGGTGAGCCTCCGAGATCACCGGGCCGATGCCGAAACCTTCGACGGCTTCCACAAAACGCGGAAGGAAGGCGTCGTAGAGGGAGGCGTGGACGAGGATGCGCGATCCGCACAGGCAAATCTGTCCGGAGTTGAGGAAGCCCGCTCGGACCACGCCGGGAAGGACGGTGTCGAGGTCGGCGTCCTCGAGGATGACCGTGGCGTTCTTGCCGCCCAATTCGAGGCTGAGTTTCTTGAACATCGGGGCCGCGGTCGCGGCGACGATGCGGCCTGTAGCGGTGCCTCCCGTGAATGAAATGGCCGCGATGCGAGGATGTTCGACGATCGGTTGGCCGACTTCGGGTCCAAGGCCGTGCAGGACGTTCAGCAAGCCCGCAGGCAATCCTGCCTCGTGGGCCAATTCACTGAACCGATGCGCGGTCAAGGGTGTGATTTCGGAGGGCTTGGCGACGATGGCGTTGCCCATCAGCAAGGCCGGAGCCACCTTCCACGTCAGGAGGTACAGCGGCAGGTTCCACGGTGAAATCAGGCCAACCACGCCCACTGGCTTGCGAAGGACGTGGTTCATCGCGTCGTCCATCGCAAAGGTCTGCTCCGTCCGTGAACGTCCAAGTTCGGCAAAGAAGCGGAAGTTGCGGATGCAGCGGTCGATGTCCACGTGTCGGGCCACTTCCCACGGTTTGCCGGTGTCGAGGGCTTCCAGTGCAGCGAGCGCGTCGGCGTTGGCGTCCATGACGTCAGCGATGCGGTCAAGCATGTCGGCGCGGGCGGCAAGCGGGAGTGCACCCCACGCCGGTTGCGCCGCTTCTGCCGCTTTCACCGCTTTGTCCACGTCGTGGGCGTTTGACCGCGGCAAGGTGGCGACCACGCTGCCGTCATTGGGGCCCACGTCGTCCATGCGTTGGCCGCTTTGCGATTCGAGCCACGCTCCTCCAATGGCGTTCAACACATGGACAGGAGCGGTCACGCTCAAGCCTCCACGTCGTAGAGCCAACGGTCCGTGTCGGGGTCCCATTCGTCCCATGTGGGGACGTCGTCGAGGCGCTTCACCAACTCAGGCGGCACGATGCCTGGGACGAGGAAGGCTTTCTGGCGATGGAGCGGGTAGGGGTTGCGCAATTCGATTCCAAGCACACCAAGCACGGCGCGGGCGACGTACCACGTGGCTTGCGCATTCCAACCGTGGGCGATTTTGATGACCAGGCCGAGGCCCTTGGGATAGTCGGGATGGGCGATGGCCAAGCCTAGCAATCCGTCCGCGCCTTCCTTGGCGATGACCTCTCCGCCACCGGCCTTGATGATGGTGGAATCCAACCGGTTGAATCCACCGACCAGGTCTGGATGGCGGCACATCGCCTCCCAAATCCAGTCCTCGTGGCGGTCGGCGACGAGGCCGGCATAGATCTGGGCCAACTCCGCCACCGTGTTGGAGACCGTGGGCAGTCCGCAGCCGTCTTTGGCGATGCGAAGCGGGGTCCACTCCTCGCCGAGGAAGCGTCGTATTTGATCCATGTAGGCATGGAACACCTCGTGCGTGGGGAGCGTGTATCCCGCCCGGTTCCACCCCTTTGCGCGGCATCCACGAAGGATGGCGGAGTGCTCGCCCGAGCAGGTGTGGTACCAGCGACGAGGACGACGGACTTGGCGGCCGAATTGAATCAGCGGCACGTCCAGTGGCGTGAGCATCAGGGGCCATTCGGACTCGTTGAGCAAGGATTGTGCAGCAGCCACGTGTTCGGTGTCACCGTTGTGGCTGGCGACTGCGATGGCCTTCTGTTCCCAGGTGCAGGTTTCAAGCTCTTCAACGAAGGCCTTGATCATGAAGGGCTTCATCATTGAACGCCCATAGCAGAGCACGTTTCCACCAAATGAATGGATGACTTCGTTTCCATGCGCCCATGCGACAGCGCCGTGAATCGTCGTCTCCGAGACGCCGTTCCTCCGGTAATCGACCAGCGGTTCCCACTCCACGTCACGGCCTGTGGGGACGCCTTCGACGTGTTCACCCAGCGGTGAATTTGGGTAAAGGTTGGAACCCGGGAGACCCGGGGCCACGGCCGAACCGTCGTGGCTCATTCGCTGGCCTCCTTCGCAAGACGGGCTTCCACCCGGGGGACGACTTCGTTCATGTACGCCCTCATGTTGCGTTTCACGCGCTCGCTGTCGTGGTTGAAGAAATCAAACCACGCCATGACGCGGTCCTCTGGATGGAACCGCTCGAGCAATTGTTCGACCACGTCGTCGACGTTGCCGATCAAGGCGTTGTCCGCGGCACGGCTGACTTTGCTCGGGTCGAGGGTGCCTTCGAGTGCGGTCCAGTAGGCCGCGAGTGCAGCCTCGGCTTCTTGGTGAGCGGCGGCCCTTCGCTGCTCCAGGTCCAATCCCTCCTCGTGGTTGACGAACACGAAGACCGTTCGCGGCATGTGGCCACGCTCCCACGCCCCACCGTCGGGATGAAAGCAAGCGCGCATGCGTTCATGCGTGGCTTCGATGACCTCCGGTGAGGTGATGGAGAGGTTGAACACACGGACGGGAGCCAAGCCGTTGAGTTCGACTTGGGCTTTCGGATCATGGGTCCCAGCCACCAACACCAAGCGTTCTCGTGGTGGGTTTCTGGGGACGATACAGAGGTCCTCAAAGACGTACCGGGGGGCGATGTGAACCTTCTCGGGGGGCGCGTCAAGGCCGTCGCGCTCAACCGCCGCCTCCTGGACCTTCGTCCAGTCCTCATCGCTGCGGAAGAGTCCGCGTTCCAAGACGGTCGGTCGTGCCGCTTTGCTGCTGACGATCTCGCCGTTGAGGAGACGGAGGAAGACCGTGGCTGCCTCAAGGAAGACCTGTCCGCGGAGGGCCGGCCACGCGGCGCGTTCGACCTCGTCTCGGGCATCGACGCCGTAGGGTCGAGCCATGAATTCGAACCGTCCAGATGCAAAGCCGATGTGCAGGCGACGTTGGCCCCCAGCGTCGATGCGTTCCAAGTGCGTCAGGGTGTTTGCGATGCGTTCGGCTTGCGCGATTGGGCCGCCAGAGGCGAGGATGGACAGGACAGCGCTGCCCATGTCGATTCGCTTCGTGGCTCGGAAGGATTCCAACGCAAGTTGTGGAAAGTCGGTGCAGAGGCCCACTTCACCGGGCCAATGCGGCACGACAGGACGGCTGTTCCTCTTCTGAACCTCGGTGGACAGATGGGCCTGCGCCACCCACGCCACGCCAAAGCCCAAATCGTCGGCCAAACGGAGTTGGTCGAGGTAGTGCTCGAACATCACGGCCTCGCTGGGCATCGTTCCGGTGTGGTCCGGGGTGTGCGAGATGGAGAAGAAGATGTCGTGGTCCACACCCTCACCCGGCCCGACCAGCGGTCGGCAACCTATGAGATGCACGCACGTCAAGCGCGGTCCGCAAGGTCCGTCAGCGCCTTGATGCGCTCGCGCACCTGTTCAGGAGCGGGCAGTCCTACGGCCATGAAGGCGTGAACGACGTCGGAAAGATGCAACATCGCGTTGGACCAATCCTCGGCGATTTCTGACACGTCGGCCAAGCCCCACGCCGCCACAAGTTGGCCCGAAAGGTCACGCATGTCCTTGGCAAGTTCCAAGGAACGGTTGAGGTGATCGCTGGCCAAATCCACCTCGCCGACGGTCGCGTGAAGGTGCGCCAAATCCGCGAGGGTTTCCATGATCCCCTCTTGGTCGTCCAGCCGTTCAAGCACGCCAAGACGTTCCATTTGGGTCTCGATGGCTTGGGTCATCAGTTCCATGGCCCGTTCGCACGAAGCACGTACGGCCAGGCCGTAGGACCGTCCTTCCTCGTCGCCAGTTTGTTGCCTCAGCCGAAGGGATCGGTTGACCAAGGCGTGGGCTTCTTCCCATGAGTCCTTGGCATGATGAAGCAACGCGGCGTGGTGCAAGGCAGCGGCCGCCAACCGGGCGCCTTTCTCATGGATTTCCATCTCAGTGGCAATTTCGAGCACGGTGTCGATGTCGCTTCCGTCCCGTCGAAGTTGCTCGAGGCGGACCCAGCCTTTCTCGACGTCATCGGCGGCCGCGGCTTCGGCCCGGTTCATGAGATCAAGCGCCAAATCTGTGCGGCCGACTTCATCCGCCAAAGGGATCAGGCGGAGGGCCAACGGCGTGTCGATGTGCTTCATGCCACCGCCTTCCACCAAGGCATCGAGCAGTTCTCGTGCCTGTTCGGTGGTGACCTCGCCGTCCATGCCTTCCGGCTCCGACGGTGGCGTTTGAACGCACCGCTTCAGATGGAGCGTAGCCTGCCGCCGTCCACGGCGAGGCTGACGCCACGGATGGCACCTGCAGCGGGCAAGGCGAGGTAGGTCAGGGTGGCGGCGGTCTCGAGCGGATCGATGAGGCGGTCGATGGGGACTTGATCCATCCACCCTTGGTGGACGTCTTCCGCGCTCTTTCCGGTCCTGGCTTGGATGGAGTTGGCGAGGGAACTCAGCCGCCCCGTCGCCGTGAACCCGGGAAGCACGTTGTTGATCGTGATGCAGGGGGCAAGTTCCCGCGAGAGCGTCTTGGCCCACGACGCCATGGCGCCGCGCAGCGTGTTGGAGACGCCGATGTTGGGGATGGGCTCCTTGACGGAGGTTGAGATGATCTGCAGGATGCGACCGTATCCTGCCTGTTCCATCCCGGGCGCGAGGCCCTTGACCAAGGTGTGAGCGGCGTGCAAATGGCGTTGGAACGGTGCGATGAACTCCTCCACGTCAGCGTCGATCAGCGCGCCCCCGGGTGGGCCACCTGCGTTGTTGACCAGCACGTGTACAGGGCCTTCGTCCTGCAGGCTCTCCACGGCCGCTTGCACGGCAGGGAGATCCTCCAAATCCAACACCATCGCCGTGTGCGGGCCCGGGCCAAGCCCGTTCAGGTCTTCCACCAAGGCGTCCAACTTCTCAATGGACCTCGCGGCCACCACGGTGCTGGCACCCGCTTTGGCCATCATGCGGGCCGTGGCTGCGCCGATGCCCTCGCTTGCCCCGCAGATCAGGGCGCGCTTACCGGCCAAAGCCTGCGAGTGGAAGGGGAAGTCGTGCCCAAGGAGGTCCATGAATCGCCCTTGAGGGCCTCAGACTTAAGCGACCGGGTCCAAGCCTTCGTCGAAGTCGTCCAGCAAGCGCTCACGGAGCAGCGGGATGGTGTCCTCGCACAGCACCAAAGCCTCGGCCATGCGCCCGCGGACCCCGCGCTCCAAACCTGCGGCGTGCAGCGCGCTGTAGACCGCCAATCCAGCGAGCTTGACGGGAGGAAGGTGCAGGTACGGGCTGTCCACGTCCAGCGCCTTGTTCACGCCCTTCATCGCGTGGAGGCGGAGGTCTGCATCGCGAATCAAGTCGTCCAAGTATGGGACCAGCGCCTTGTCGGCTGCCAACGCTTGCTGCAGGTCACTCAAGTGCAAGCCGACTTGCTCGTCGACCCACTGTTCGTGGGCAGCAGCGTTGCGGGCACGGGGCACGAAGAAGCCGAGCGCGTACAGGTCGCGAAGGTGGCGCTTCATGCCCCTGCTGGCCTTTTGGAGGTGCTGCTTTGCTGCCTCCATGTCCAAACCAGAGCCTTCCAAGAGGCGCTTCTGCACGCTGGCCACGCTCGAGGGTGCGCCAGGGTACATGGCGCCGTAGATGCTGACGCATGCCGCAGCGAGGATGGCCTCCTTCTGGGAGGTGCTCAGCTTGTTCGCCTCACGCTCCTCTGGCGTCTTTCCTGTGCTGGTCGAACGCGACCATTGGCCCGACGGTTGGATGAGGTGCGTTCCCGCGGCTTCGGCCGCCGCGAGGATCGCCTTCGCACGCTTGGTCATCGTGGAGCCCTTGTGGTCGGGGCGGACCGGGCGCAACAGGTCGTCCAACAAGTTGGCGTCGTACATGGCGTTGGCCAAGGCCTGGCCGTTCTCCGCAGCGATGATGTCCCACACCTTGGCCGCCGTGTGCTGAGGTGGGCTCGGCTTGGCGAACTTGTTGTGAAGGGCCATCCTGCGGTACATGGCCCTGTGCTTGGCAGGTACGTCACGCAGGTCACCGTATGTGGTCCCGATGGTGGAGCCCGTGGCTTCCTGATGGTAGGGGTTGCCAGTGCGGGTGGTCCCATGGCCTTCTGGAACGAAGGTCATCGGTGCTGCTGGGGCGTCGTAGGTGAGCCCACACACCACACATTCCAGTTCGCCACGTTGGTGGTCAAGGCGAAGGTGCCCTCCACATTCTCCACAGTTGTCGTTGTTGTTTCCGTTTGCCGTTTCTACGCTCATGTTTTCCGCTCCTCGTCTTGGTTGCCGGCGGCATGTCGCCGTCTAGCAGAACAAGAACGTGTCTTATTCAGCCGCCGACGTATTTAAACCCTTGGATTTAAGTTGCCACACGGGCAAATCAAGGTCCACTGGTTCCACCAGACATGAGACATCCAAGAACCTCTTCTTGAACCCTTCGTCCAGAATCATGTCGAGGGTCGATGATCGTGTAGTGATTGCCCGGCAGCGGCAGCATCCTCGCCTCCGCTCCACCTTTGCTGTAGGTCTCCGCACAGGCCTCGCTCATCGCGATGGGGACGTCTTCGTCATGTTCGCCGTGGGTCAACACCACCGGGCATGTTGGGACCAAGTGAATGGGGTTCAGGGCCTCCCACGGCGGTGCGCCTTCCTCGACCCTGCTCCCCACCCAACGCTGGCATGCGTCACCCTGGTCGGACAACGCCGCAGCGTCGGCGGCCACAAGGTCGGCCACGGCCGCTTGTGTGATGCAGAACATCGGGCGCCGATCGGCGAGGGCCGCGAGGACCAAGGCCAGGTGGCCACCCGCAGAATGCCCTACGACGGCCGTGCGCGTGGCGTCAACGCCGTCCAATCCCTCGAGATGACCCCAAGCACGCATGACGTCACTGATCGATTCTTGCCACACCCCTTCGTCACCTGGACTCCAGCGCCGGTACTCCACGTTCCAGACGATCACGCCGGCCTTCGCCAAGGCATCGGCCATCGGCGTCATGAGCGACCGGTCGAAGGCTTGCTTCCAAAAGCCTCCATGGATGAGCATTACGGCGGGCGTGCCTTGATCGGTGGTGAACGGTCCTTCCTCGGCAGGAAGGTGGAGGTCCGCCACGTGGTCAGGCCCGTCGCCCCAGCGAATTTCCTTCCGCACGGTGGGCGGTGGTGGGGGGGGAGCGTCAACCTGTCGGCTCAGGGGCTGACGCGGCGTCGGTCGCGTGGGAACAAAACGGTCTCGCGGACGTTCTTGGCACCGGTCAAGACCATCAGGATCCGCTCTACGCCAAGGCCCCAGCCTGCGTGCGGCGGCACGCCGTGGCGGAAGCCGGCCACATAGAATTCGAATTCCTCAGGGTCGAGGTCCATGTCGCGTAGGTTGTCGCACAACACGTCAATGCGGTGTTCGCGCTGACCGCCGGAGGTCATCTCGTCCCGCCCGAAGTTGAGGTCAAATCCTCGGCTCAACGGCCGGCCTGTGGAACCTTGTTCACCTTCGACCTGGTGGATGTAGAAGGGCTTGAGGTCCATTGGCCAACGTGGGATGAAGTAGAACTGCGGGAGGCCTTGGGCCAGAAGGTCGCTGTTCTCGGCGTCGATGTCGTCGCCCCATTCAATGGATCCACCGCGTTCCTTGATGATGCGAATGGCATCGTCGTATTCCACACGTGGGAAGGGCAACTCTGGAACGATGACTTCGACCGGTTCCTCGTCCTGGCTGGCTCGCCAAGTGTTGATGGTGGCGATGTGGGCTTGGCTTGCAGGGTCGCTCGCGACCGAGGACCAAATGTGATGCAGCATCCTTTCGAGGACGCCCATGACGTCGTCGTCTGTCGACCACGACGATTCGATGTCGAAGGAGATGAACTCGTTCAGGTGACGGTACGTGTCGTGCTTTTCTGCACGGAAGGCAGGGCCAATTTCGAACACGCGCTCCAGGCCGCCGCTCATGCACAGCTGCTTGAACAACTGCGGCGACTGGTTCAGGAACGCAGGGGTTTCGAAGTAGGTCATGGGGAACAGGTCGGTTCCGCCTTCGGTGGCCGTCGCGACGATCTTCGGCGTGTGGGTCTCGATGAATCCCTCCGTGATGAGGTGCTCCCGGCCGTATTGCAGGACCTTGGCGCGAAGTCGAAACATGGCGTTGACGTGCGCACGGCGAAGGTCGAGGAAACGGTTGTCGAGGCGGGGGTCGAGACCGACGCCGACGGTGTCCGTAACGCCGAGGGGAAGGGGTGCTTGAGCTTCAGCGATGACGGTGATGGACGTGGCGAGAACCTCGTAAGCAGGAGGGGGGGGTGCTTGTCCCTCCTTCGTCTTGGGCGGGCGCTTTTGAGCCACGGTTCCCGTGACCGCCAGCGTGCTTTCCCGGGTCAGTCCCTGCAAGAGGCTCAACTGTTCCTCGCCAAGGGTGTCGGCTTTGGCGAACACCTGGGTCATCCCGGTGCCGTCGCGTAGGTCGGCGAAACAAATCGCTCCCTTGCCCCGGCTGGCGTGAAGGAATCCGGCCACGGTGACCTCTTGGTCCACCAAATCTGCGCCATCGCGCTGAATTTGACCAAGCGTGTGGGTGCGGTACGCCGTGGGGTGCCACGTCTCGTCCATGCTTGCCCCCATGCTCCGACGCTCATCAAGGCATCGTTGAGGAGGCGTTGATTGCATGAGGCGACCTTTCATATGGGCGGATTTCAGCGGGTCACCCATGACCGTCGAACTGTTCACGTCGGAGTCGGTCACGTCAGGCCATCCAGACAAGCTCTGCGACGCGATCTCTGACACCATCGTTGACGCGTGTTTGGCCGTCGATTCCAACGCTCGTGTCGCCGTTGAGACCCTCGTGAAGGGCTCGCCAGACAAGAGCATCATCGTGCTTGCAGGAGAGGTGTCGCTCAACGGCGAGGCCCCGGATTACGAAGCCTTGGCGCGCCGTGCCGCTGCCGACATCGGTTATGTGGATCACGCCATCGGCATGGACGCCACCACGCCCGACTTGACGGACGTGCACGTTCACATCACCACCCAAGCGGCCAACATCGCTCAGGGTGTCAACGACCTTGGCGTGGCCCAAGGAGCAGGCGACCAAGGCTTGATGTTTGGATATGCGTGCAATGAAACCGAGGCCTACGACGACCTCAAGGGACGATACTTCCCCCTGGCTGCGGCGTTGTCGCAGCGCTTGACACGCCGCCTCACCGCCGTGCGCGAGGAGGGCGTGTTGCCGTGGGCCCGACCCGACGGGAAATCGCAGGTGACGGTTCGCTACGAAGAAGGCAAGGCGCCGGTGGTCGACACCGTCGTCATCGCCATCCAACACGACAACGGCCTGATCGACGTCCACGGAAGCGAGCAGGCAGAGCGCGCCTTTGTTGAATCCGAGGTGCGTTCCAACGTGGTCGAGCACGCCATTCCAGCCGAACTTCTCCCCGAGACCTACCGCCTGGTCGTCAACGGCACCGGTCGCTTTGCCGACCCTGGTGGTCCGCATGCGGACGCCGGTTTGACCGGACGCAAAATCATCGTCGACACGTACGGCGGCATGGGCCGCCACGGCGGTGGAGCCTTCTCCGGCAAAGATCCGTCGAAGGTCGACAGGTCAGCGGCTTATGCGGCACGTTGGGCCGCCAAGCACGTGGTGGCTGCAGGCCTTGCCACCAAGTGCGAAATCCAGTTGGCGTACGTCATCGGCGTGGCCGAGCCCGTCAGCCTACGGGCTGAATCCTTCGGCACGTCGACCCTGGACGACAACGCCCTCTCTGACTTGGTTCGCGAGGTCTTCGACTTCCGCCCAGCGTCCATTGCGGCTCGCCTCAACTTGCTGAAGCCGATTTACGCACCCACCGCAGCTGGTGGCCACTTCGGCCGTCAAGCAGGGGCCGATGGGACCTTCCCATGGGAAGCCCTTGACCCGAGCATTCTCGACGCCCTTCGTGGTTGACGCGAAGCCGCACTTGAAGCAAGCGAAATTGCGGTGGCCTCAAGAGGCATTGGTGCGAGGCACCAGCGGTTCCAATGACGACAGAACGCCGCTCCGCCGTCGTCCTCGTGGTTTCGCTCTTGCTGGTCAGCCTCAGTCCGTTCATCGGTACGGCGGCAGCGGACGATGCGATTCACCTCTCAGTCGACGTGCAACACGTCGTGCTTGTCCCGGGCGGCTTTGCAAACGTGACCCTCACGATCACCAACAACGGTTCCTCCATCGACAGTTTCGACGTCGAGGTTGACAACGCTTCCTTGCATCCTTCTTGGGAAGTGTTGGCGCTGGACGCCAACGTCACCAATGTCTTCCCGACGTGGTCCAAGAACACCACGATCGTGGTTCGTTTGGACGGCATGGGCCTTCCTGCTCACGCCGACACGGTCGATCTCGTGGTCTCAGACGCTGACGGGACGGCGGAAACCCGCCTGACGCTCGCCCTTTCGGTGTCCGATGTCCACGCGCCCCGCATTGAGGCGTCGGGTGCCGGCAACGGCGGTTTGGTCGTGCTCCAGCCGGGCGATGTTGTGGATGTGACCGTTCCTGTGTACAACGACGGAAACGTGATCGACACGATGCTTCTTGGGATCAACGAGAACCCCGACTTGGCCGGGTTCTGGGCCAACTATTCTTCCACCGGTGGGAGTGGAAACGTTTCTGAGAACCAAACCGGGGGGAACACAACCCCGGTCACGTCCTCTTCAGAGGTCCTGATGTACGGCAATTCGTACACGGCGGCCAACGGTCTTGACGGACTGCTTGAGGATCTCCTTCGCGAAGTGGGAGACGCGAACGTCTCAGCCAACGCAGGAGGGGGCATGACCCTCGAAGGGCACAGGTCGAAGGTCAACACCAGCGGCGACACGTGGAACACCAGCCTTTCCAGCCAAGCCTGGGACGTCGTGGTCGTGCAAGACCAGTCCCAGATTCCTGGTTTCCCTCGAACCCAAAGCGATTGGCTGGACTCCCGAGACGCCGCCGTTGCGTTGGGTGATCGTGTGGAAGACGAGGGCTCTGAAATGATGCTCCTCATGACGTGGGGAAGGCGCTCTGGCGATGCGATGAACAGCGTTCGCTACCCAAATTTCACGGCGATGAACGACCATCTGCTGCAAGGGTACCTCGATTACGCTGACAACGTCACGAACGCACATCCAAACGCATCCGTGTACGTGGCTCCTGCGGGTTTGGCTTTTGCCAAAATCCACGACGACCTTCAGGCCGCAGGAACCGATCCGACCCAGATCGGCACCCTGTTCTACAACCTCTACACGGCCGACGGTTCTCATCCTTCGATCCACGGCTCTTACCTGACCGCAGCCACCCTCTTTGCTGCCATCCACGGGACCTCACCCGTTGGATTGAGCCTGCCGCTCGGCATCAACGCCAGCGCTGGCCAAACGTTGCAAATGGCCGCCGCTCATGCGGTGTTCAACGCCACGTCCTCCTGGACCTATCCATGGACCAACAGCGGAACTGGAGCCGCTGCTTCGGCCGCTGTGGGTGGCGACCTTCTCGCCTTGTTCAGCGACGACGTGCTCGAGAACGTCAGCGCCTATGGCACGCAAAGCGCCACGCTCCGGCTTGAGGTGGCCCCCAACGCCGTTCCCGCGGACGTGGGCCTCGATCTTGTCGTGGCCTCCACCAAAGGAAACATCACCTCAACCAGCACGTTGGTGGTCCGCATCCAAGCGGTTCCTGACGTGGCCATTGGCAACATTGATCCAGCTGAAAATCTGTCCTTTGGTCAGGCCTCCCTCACCTCGGTGGAGGTCACCAACACTGGGACTTCGGCCGCTTCTTGGGCGTGGGAACTGGGCGATTCTGGAGCCGCAAATTGCGTCTGGGACCTGCTCGATTTGACGTCCACCTTTGCCGCTCCGGGTGACGTGGGCACCGTCGGATTGTCCGTGGAGGTGCCTCCTGCTTCCTCATGGCCCTCCGGCGTTCAGGAAGTGTGCGAAGTGGAACTCGTGGGTGCTTGGGCGAACGACAGTTCAGTTCAGGTCAGCCGAGTCATCGGATTTGTCGTCGACGAACACGTCGACACGACCTTCACTGCCCCCGCCTCTGTCGACGTTGACGTTGACGAAGGCACCGATTGGCAAGCCACTTTCCAGAACGCCGGTTCGCACGATCTTAGCGTGACCCTGACCATGCTGGCTCCCGAGGCGCCCCTCGAGGGCTGCGACGGGCGCATCTCCTCCACCCTCCTGTCGTCCGCCACCCAGACCGTGGCCGCGGGTTCCACGGGAGTGTGGTCCATCCAAAGCCTCGTCTCCGACACCCGGTCCTGCAGCGTGGTGCTTGAAGCGTCAAGTGTGCACGGAGCACTCACGGAAACGGTGACGCTCGCTCCGGCAGACCATGCTGCGCTTGAATTGACGGGGCCCGCCGATGCGCGTGTGGCCGTCGAAGCCGGTGGCTCGACGGACGTCAACGTCACCCTCGCCTTGACCGGGACCGAGGACCTCGACGTGTCCCTCAGCACCAGTGGTTTGCCCGGTGGCGTGACCTTGAGCGATGCCTCGGGCGATTCGTCATGGTCGCTGACCGCACTGGCGCCCAATCTGACGCTGACCCTCACGGTCGCCGCTGGACCACAGGCCAGTGTTGGGGACCACGACGTGACCCTCGTCTTTACCGATGCAACACACGGCTCTTGGACCCTGAATCTTGCCGTGCAGGTGTCGAGCCGCCGTGGTGTTGACGTGGTCCCAAGCTCGGGCATCGGTCAAGGCGATGCTGCACCTGAAGACCCCACGGCGCCGTACCCTGGTGCCATGCTTCTCGGGGGCTTGGGCGATGTCAGCACCACCATGACCGTGGTCAATACTGGAGCCGATGACGCCACCTTTGTCCTGTCCGGCTTCGCCCTCAGCGGAACGGACGTGCTCACGGTCCAACTCGACGCGGACGTGGTGACCCTTGCCTCTGGGTCCAGCACCGTCGTTCCTGTGCACGTTGCCCTCGACGGCGTCGCGGCGGACGGACAGGTCTTCCACGTGGTGCTCACCGCAAATTCCTCCCTCGACGGTTCCGTGTCTGACTCTGTGGTGCAATCCCTCGTCTATCGCGCTCAGCAGGTGACGCTTGAGCTCAACGCTGACGTGTCCGAGGTCGAAGCGGGCGGGACCGTGACAGGGACCCTTCGCCTGACCAGCCGCGTGACCGACCGGCTCACCCTCTCTGCCTCCGGAGCTACGTGCTCCTTCCCAGGCCCGGTCAACCTCACCGGAACAAGCGAAGCCCTCCCATGGTCGTGCACCATGGCCGAAAACGCTCCTGCCGGCCTCGTCGCACTGAACGTCAGCGTACGCAGTGCCATCGGCGGTCTGTCCACGGACGTGGTGGCCTCCGACGCCGTGGTCGTCACGGTGCTTGCGTCGTGGGGTGAAGCCGCGCCGATCGAGGTTGTCGTCGAGGACGCCTCCCTTTCCATCGAGACCAGCGGTTCCGAGACGACCGTGGTTCGGGTGACCAACACCGCCAACGCCCAAGCCGTGGGGGAATTGGACTTGGCCGGGTCCAATCTGGCTTACCTCCAGGCCACATGGGTCCGTCTCAGTGACGGGGCGCGAACCGGGAGTTTCTCACTTGAACCCGGGGCTTCTGCCAGGTTCAGCCTCGAACTTGTTCGCTTGACCACAGGTGCTGCCTCGGCGGAGCCTGAGGTGCTGGCGACGTACACGATGGCCGGCGTTGAGCGCTCTGAAAGTGGAGGCACGCTCCAAGTGGATCTCCCCGGTCCAACTTTGCCGCCCTCTGGACTTGACCTTGGGCTGCTGCAATTGAGCAACCAAGATTCGCTTCTTGCCTTGAGTTCGGGCTGGGTCGTGGCGCTGCTGTTGTTTGGCTTGCTGCGCATTCGCCGTTCAGCACCCGCAACCGAGGACGAGGAAGAGGAGGACGAAGCCAAAGATGACGTCGCTGAGTTGGGTCACAACGAAGCGCGCATCGAAGAGGGGAACAAGGTGGCTTGTCCAAGCTGCGATGCCGTCTTGGGCGTGCCCGGAGGAAGTGAGCCGCCCTTCCGTTTCACCTGTCCGACCTGCCAGTCGAGCATTCGCGTTCTTCCCTAAGCCGAACGTCGTTGTGCGATCAGCAAGAAGGCCGTGTGGCCAAACGGTCCGTTGGCAGGGCGAACGCCACCTCGTGAGGCTTTGCTCCAAGGGCGTTCCATGACTTCGCCTGCCCAATCGATGTCCAATCCTGCGGTCTCGCAGGCTTCCCACGCTCGCTCGAGCTGACTGGTGACCGGACAGTAGCACGCCATCCGACCTCCCGGGCCGAGCAGCGGTGCCAAGGCGGCGATGGCCGGGGTGTGGTCTGCCATGTCCAAGACCACGGCGTCGAGGCCGTTGGGGGCGAGCGCCTGAACGTCGCCTGCACAATCCTCTGCGAGGGCGTTCAGGTGCGAATGACGGGGGCTGTCGGGCCACGCATGGGCTGCTTGCTCGAGGTTGGCCAAGCCAACGTGGGCGTGTTCCTCTCGCGGTTCAACCGTGATATGGTGCCCTGAGGGTCCTAGGGCTCTGGAGACATGGAGGCCGAGTCCCGCACTTCCGAGCCCTGCTTCCAAGACGGTGTCGTCACGGCCGATGCCCAGCCTCGAAACGATGATCCCTGCATCTTTGTCGCCGATGGTCTGGGCGCGTCGCAGCATGCCTTTTCGCACCTCTGGGAGGCGTGCGGGCAGGAGGGTCAAGCGCTTGCCGGCCAAGGTGACGGACGAGCCCATGCTGTGTTCTGCAACAAGGTGGGCAGGGTTGAACACGCCCAACCCCTTGATCTTCACGCTTTCGTCGGCGACGTTGACCGTCCATGTTCGTCCGTCATCCGCGACAAGCGCAATCACGTTCGGCGTCATGGTGGCCGCTGCTCGATGTAAGATTTGACGCCTTCGGAAACGTAGCACGGCGCGCAATGTTTGATAAAGCGGTTTGGCTTGCTCATACCATGAATCAGATGCGAACGCTGGCTGTCCTGCTTGTGGCCCTGATGCTTGGAAGCCTGACTGCAGGCTTGGCCACCTCGCTTGTCGACGAGCCTGAGTCCCTTGATGAGGCCCCGACCGTGATGTCCGCAAGCAGCCCAGGACACCCTGTGTTTGCGGAATACGTGGGAGCGTACTGGTGTGGGCCTTGCCAGACCTCGTCCACCAACCTGCACAACCTCTACGGCACCAACGGCGGCGGCGGAACCACCTCTGAGGATTTCACCTACATCGCGTTCTGGGAGTCCCCCACGACCGGTTGGCCCACCGAGCCGCCCATCAACCGAAGGGCGCACATCAACCCGTCCGGTTACCCCACCACGGTGTTCGGCGACGCGGCCTCTGGCCAGTACTACACCTCCGGTGGCCAGAACTACGACAGTTTCTATCAAAGCGGCGGCAACATGCAAAACGCCAACGACTACGCTCTGACCATTTCTCAGTCGGAGAGCGGCAACAACATGAACATCGACATCACGGCTTCCTACCTTGGTTCAGGGAGCAAGACGGTCTACATTTACGCGGCCGTGACCGAAGAGACCTCGCCCGAGGTCTACTCCAACTCAAACAACCTTCACCCGCACCACGTGTTCCAGCAGTGGTTGCTCAACAGCGGCCAAAGCGGCTTTGAATCGGTCACCCTGACCAACGGCAACCCCGTCACCAAGTCTTGGACCGTCCCAATCAGCGTTGTCAGCGCTGGCGGCGGCAAGAGTGCCGCAGAGAATTTCCTCACCGTGGCCGCCCTCATGGACGGTGACCACACCAGCCACCGCAGCATTGTCAGCGCAGCCGACTCCAACATGGGTCCCAAGCTCGACATCGCCGTGACCGGCCTGAAGGTCACCAACGACGTCGCCCCAGATTCCTATCTCCGCGGCGACACGGTCGACCTCGAAGTTACCGTGCGAAACACCGGCGATCTCGACTACGTCGACGGCGGAGGCGTGGAATTCTACTACCGCAATGGCGTCAACAAGGTCCAGATCGGTGGCACACAATCCCTCCCCGCAACGGTCGCCATGTCTGGGACGCACACCTACACTGCCACTTTCGACACCAGCGTGCTGGCTGAGAACGCATGGAAATCCACCTTCGGCGCTCGGTTGACCGGTCTGACCGGCGATACCCGAGGCAGCAACAACGACGTTTCCTCCGACTTGAGTCACGACCGTCCGCCTCTGACGCTCACGCCGCAAATCAACCCGACCTCGGTCGAGCGCGGCGACGATGTGATCCTCACCGTCCGGGCCGATGCGAACGACTACGTCGACACGATTTCGTCCACCACGTTCGAGGTCGAAACCCGACCGTCGGGCACCGGGTCCTCCTCATGGACGACCGACGGCATCAGCGGCGGCGAAGACGTGGTCTTCGCGGGCTCTGAATACGAAGCTCGCGAATACACCTTTGCCACCTCCACGGACATGGACACGGGCAATTACGACCTCCGTGTCCGCGCCATCGATGCCCGCAACCAAGTCTCCGATTGGAAGGTGGTTCTCGGGAGCGACGCCATCACGGTGACCAACGCTGTGCCGACCGTGTGGGCCGAGCCGGTTCCGACCGTCCTGTGCGACCAACCCACCAAGGTGAGCATGGTCGGGCACATCTCGGACAAGGAATCCTCCCTGTCTGAACTCAGCATCAGTTCGACGTCTCCCTCCTTCCTGGGGTGGGACTCGACCACCAGCGAAATCGAGGTGCTGTTCGCGTTTGACGATCTCCGAGGATGCCCGCTTGGACAAAAGGGCATTGAGGTCACGGTCAACGACGGTGAAGATTACACTGGAAGCAACATTCCCTACGGTACCCTGCTGTTCAACGTCATCGAAAACGGCCAGCCACGGTGGGACGGATTGCCCACCCGCACGGTTGACGAGGGCGGCCAAGGCAACCTCGCACTCCTCGATTACGTGTCGGACACCGACTCAAACGGCAACGACGTTGCATCAAATTCCCTGACGCTTTCCATCGTCAGCAACTCCCATCCGGAACTCTTGAACGTCGACCTCGACGGGGACCTGCTTTCCTACAGCACCACCGACGACGACGTCAACGGTCAGACCACGGTCACCCTGCGTGCCAGCGACGGGGTGCAAACCGCAGACCAAACCATTGTGATCAAGATCGCTCCGGTCAACGACGCCCCTCGCATGGACCTTGGCGACTTGGCGACGCTTGAACTCAAGCGCGGCAAGACCTACGTCTACGACATTGCCAGCCTCGTGTACGACATCGACGACACCTCCGATCCATTCGTGGTCGTGACGCCAAGCGAGAACGGTGCGGCACGCTACGACCTCTTCACCGGCTTGATGACCGTCGAGTTTGAGGAATTGGGCACGCAAACGATCACCGTGACGGCGCAAGACAAGTACGACTCCAACTCGTACAACATCATCGTCAGCGTGTACGACGCGAAGCCATTCTATGCCTCCACTGAGGCCGACACGGGTTACATGACCGTCACCCTTGACAACGCATACCTCGGCGAGGAAGCCACGGCCAACCTCTTCCTCACCGAGAACGCCCCGACCTTCACCACCTTGACCACCATGTGGCAGGTGTGCGAAGGCGACACCGGCGTGTGCCTGAACCAAGTCAGCTACCCGCTGGACGTGACCGCCGCAGAGCGTGGATGGGCCATCGATCTTGCGTGGGACGACGTGCGCCCCTACGGCCTCCAATACAATGACGACGTCAAACTTGGCAACGTCATCGCGACCGACGACACCGGTGAGGAATACAAACTCATGACGCCGGTGTACTGGCGCGTCACCGACGATGCACCTGGTCCCGAAGAGATGGACGACGAACAGCTCGTGGCCCACATTGCCGATTTGGAAGAGAGCATCGACCTCCTCATGGCTGAAATTGCGGCCGAAGAAGGCGACACTGCGGAAATGGAGGCCCAGCTCGATCTTCTGGAGGCTGATCTTTCGACGGCCTGCGACGACCCGCGTGCCGACTGCAGCGGAGATGGCCTTCAGAGCGATGCAAGTTCGGACGCTGGAGGTGTCATCAACACCGACCTGATCATCATCATCCTCGGCGTGCTGATTCTGGCTGCGTTGCTCGGCGTGATGTTCACCCGCCGTGGAGGTGCAGCGGCCGTCCCGAAGTGGGACGAAGCGACGCTCCCATCGGCTGATACGGTGGCCAACTCGATGTACGGTGGAGCACAAGCCATCTTCCAGCAACCGTTGGCGCCCGCCATCCCCGCGCCGGCCCTCCCCACGCTCGCCATCCCCGCTCCGGCTCTTCCTGCTGCGCCTGTGTACGCAGGGCCTCCGCTCCCCGCCACCGGCCTTCCTGCCGGTTGGACCATGGAGCAGTGGACCTACTACGGGCAGCAATACTTGGACCAACAACAGTGAATCCGCTGCTCAGCGTGCCATGATGCCGCTGAAAGCCTCAAAGGGGAGGCAATCCCACCTTCCCCCATGAGCGGAGACGACGACGTGTCTCAGGTCGAGCCAAAGGTCGAGGCCGAGGGCCTTGCCGACGCGGCGCTTCCAGAGGACGACGACGTCGAAGTTACGGTGTGGTCCGCTGAATCCGATGACCCCTCAGACGAAGTGGTGCTCGGTCAGGCGGGCGATGACGTGCTCCAAACCACCGTTGAGGCGTGGATCAAGGACCTTGGCATGACCTCCACCAAGGAGGTCCCTGTGCCAGAACGCCTTGTTGACCAAGTCATCGGTCAAGAAGCAGGGTCCGTTATCATTCGAAAAGCCGCTGAGCAGCGGCGTCACATGTTGATGATCGGCGACCCAGGGACCGGGAAGTCCATGCTCGCCCGTTCCATGACCGAGCTTCTCCCTCTTGACGCCCTCGAGGACGTGCTTGTGTACCCCAACGAAGAGGACGAGAATGAACCCCGTGTTCGCTCCGTTCCTGCCGGCCGTGGCGACCGCATCGTCAAGGTGCAAAAAGAAGCGATTCGCGTTCAACGCGAAAAGACGCAACGGATGCTCCTCATCGGCTTCGTAGCCATCGCCTTCCTCCTCGCCATCGCGACCCTGCAGAACGGCGACATCGTCACCCTTCTGTTCGGCATGTTCCTGTTGACCTTCGGTTACATGTTCCTTCGTTCGCGTTTGGGTGCTGCAGACGAGAGCCGGATTCCCAAAGTGTTGGTCAAACACGACGTGAAGGAACTCCCACCTTTCGTCGACGCCACGGCCACCCTCTCTGGCGCCCTTCTTGGCGACGTCCGCCACGATCCCTTCCAATCCGGTGGGATGGAAACACCCGCCCACGAGCGTGTGGAGCCCGGTGCCATTCATCGTGCCCACAAGGGCGTGCTCTACATCGACGAGATCAACCTGCTTCGCCTCGAAGAGCAACAGGCCCTGCTCACGGCCATGCAAGAGCGGGCCTTCCCCGTCTCCGGTCGCTCTGAGCGCTCCAGCGGTGCGTTGACCAAGACCGAACCAGTTCCTTGCGACTTCATCCTCATCGCTGCAGGCAACCTCGACGCCATCCAGGGGATGCACCCCGCGCTCCGCAGCCGCATTCGAGGCTACGGGTACGAAGTCTACGTCAACTCCGAAATGCCGGACACCGCACGCAACCGTCGCCGCCTGATTCGCTTCATTGCTCAGGAAGTCTACCGCGATCAGGACACGCTTCGTGAGATCCCTCACTTCGACGTGGGTGGCGTCGCGGCCATCCTGAAGGAGGCCCAGCGCCGGTCCGGTCGCCGAGGCAAACTCAGCCTCCGTCTGCGTGAACTCGGTGGCCTTGTCCGCATCGCTGGTGATCTTGCCGTCGAAGAAGGTGCAGAATTAGCCACCGCTCAGCACGTCATCCGTGCACGCTCCATCGCCAAGCCGCTGGAACAGCAAGTGGCCGACCGAATGATCGAGCGCCGCCGCGATTACAGCCTGCTCGTGAACTCAGGAGAGCGCATCGGCCGCGTCAACGGACTGGCGGTGCTCGGGGCCAACTCGGGCTTGTCCGATTTCAGCGGCATCATGCTTCCAGTGGAAGCCCTCGTGACGCCCTCGCAGGGCGGTGGCGGCAAAATCCACGCCACCGGGGGTCTCTCTGACCTCGCCAAGGAAAGCGTCACCAACGTGAGCGCCGTGGTGAAGAAACTCACAGGAAAGGACGTGTCCGACTATGACATCCACATCCAGTTCGTGGACACCCACGGTGTGGACGGAGATTCGGCCAGCATCACGATCGCCACGGCCATCATCTCCGCCATTGAGAACATCCCCATCCGTCAGAATTTGGCGATGACGGGTTCCCTTTCGGTGCGTGGCGAGGTGCTGCCAATCGGCGGCGTCACGGCCAAGATCGAAGCGGCAGGCCACGCGGGTGTCGGCGCGGTCATCATCCCCCGTTCGAACCTCCAAGACGTCGTCCTTGACCATCAGTGGGAAGGGAAAGTCGAGATCATTCCAGTGGACACCCTCGACGAAGTGATGGAGCACGCCCTCATCAAGCACGAGCAGAAGGCGAGCCTCGTTGAACGCCTTGGTGGCATCATCGACCGCTTGACGCCTGAACTCTCATCCGCGGTCCGTCCTGTCTGAACAGGGAGCGAATTGAAACCCCGGACCGTCTTGGTCGGCCCGTGGGCGAAGCGAAAGAAGAAGTCGTCAGGGGACAACTCCTGATTCTCTTCTTGGTGACCTTCATCGACATGATCGGTTTCGGCATCGTGATCCCCTTCCTCACCTACTTGGTTGAGGATTTGGCGGTTGAGGCCAACATCACCTCCATCGGCCTCTGGGTTGGGTTGGTGATGACCGCCTATCCCATGGCACAATTTCTCTCTGCACCGCTTTGGGGCGGCTTGTCCGACCGAATCGGTCGTCGCCCCATCCTTATGATCGGCCTTGTGGGCAACACCGTCTGTTTCGCTCTGTTTGGTTTGGCGCCGACCCTGTTCATCGCCATCGTGGCCCGTTTCCTTGCCGGCTTCTTCAACGGCAACATCGCGGTTGCTCGTGCCTACATCGGCGACATCAGTCGGCCGGAACAAATGGCCAGCCGCATGGGGCTCATCGGCGCCTCCTTCGGCCTCGGCTTCACCTTTGGTCCATTCATTGGCGGTGAATTGTCCGCACCAGCAGAGCGTTGGGATGTCTTCCAGGGAACGTTGCTGGAGACCTATCCGTACCTGCTGCCCTGTTTGGTGGCCAGCGCCCTGTCCATCGTCTCCTTGCTTCTGGCCCGCACCCGTTTGCCTGAATCTCTGCCCAAAGAAGCCCGACAAGGCGCCAGTGGACTGGATTGGGTGGGCACCATGCGGTCCTCCTTTGAGGGGCTTTTCCAATCCATGCGGGCCCCTGCCATCGGACAACTGCTGTGGGTGACGATGTTGTACAGCTTCGGGTTCACCATCATGCACGCGGTGTTCATCCTCTTCACGGAAATGGCCCCGTCGTCCGGAGGTCTCGGCTTCACGGAAGCACAGAACGGTCGCATCTTCGCGGTGATCGGGTTGACCGGCATCGTGGTCCAAGGAGGGTTGATTCGTCCCCTGTCGAAGCGTTTCTCCTCACGCAGCATGGTTCCGTTCGCGGTGATCATCACGGGCATCGGTCTCGGTGCGATTCCCTACGCCTCGGTGGAGTACGCCTGGCTGTGGTTGTTGCCGACCTGCGTCATCATCTCCACCGGCAGCGGCATTTTCCAACCGACCTCGTCGAGCCTGCTCGCCTCGTACGCGCAGCGCGACGGTCGAGAACTTGGCGGCGTGATGGGAGCCATGGAATCGGCGTCCGCTTTCGCCCGCATCCTTGGGCCGGTGACCGGTGGTTTGGTGTGGACTTTGACCGTCAATGAAACGGGATGGTTCAGTTACCACACGGTCTTCCAACTCTGTGCCGTCATCATGCTGGTGACCTTCCTGGTTTCGTTGCGCCTGCCTCAGGAGCCCGTACCGCAGGAATCGGATTGACGCCCCTTCCCGTGGGGGTTTCTGGGGCGAACCCTTGAAACCGCCATCCCTATGCCCGTGCATGAAGGACGGTGCGTTCGAGGAGGGCGAGTTCAATCGCTCACTTTCCACCATCGTCTACGTCTGCGCCATTTTGACCATCGTGTCTTTTTGGCTGATTCAACTGGAGAGCGTGCTGAAGCCCTTCTTCATCGCGTTGGCGGTGTACTTCGTCCTCAAGCCCGGTGCCGATGCGCTTTCTGCCAACGGCTTCCCCCTGGTCCTGTCGTACTTCACGATGCTCATGGCCTTCTTTGCCGTGGTCGGTGCGGCCGGCTTCTTCGCGTATGCCCAAGCGGATGCCCTGATGAGCGACACCGAAACCGTGGAAGATTACAACGACAACCTTGAGGAAAAATGGGATTGGCTCCGCGACGACAGCATCGCTGCTGGGGCCGTGCAAAACTGGGCCGGTTCTGAGAACGCCACCCTTGCTGAGGGCTTGAGCCAGTTGGGCGTTGTGGGTTCGGGCGGCCAGATTTCGGACATCGTGGTCAACATGCTCGCCGGGGTTGGTGACATGATTTCAGCCAGCCTCATCATCACGTTCTTCCTCATCTTCATGATCTTGGAAGCCGCCTTGCTCCCTGCTCGGATCGAGCGTGCATGGCCCAGCGGTGGAAGCGCGAAACTGACGGAAGTCCGTGAGCACATCGAGTCCAGCGTCAACACCTACGTGATCGTGAAAACAGGCGTTTCGATTGGTACGGCCGCTGGCGCTTCAATCCTGATGATTTCCTTCGGCATCGACCTTTGGTTCACGTGGGCCCTTCTGACGTTCCTGTTCAATTACGTCCCCTACATTGGGTCCGTCTTTGCCATGATTCCACCGCTCATCCTCGGAGCGGTGATGCTGAATCCGGGGACGTTGCTGATTTTCGCCGTGCTGTCGATCGTCAATCAGCAGGTCTGGGGCAACTACATCGAAAACCGCTGGGCGGGTCGTGCGCTGGGTGTTTCGCCCTTGGTGCTGCTTCTGGTGACGTCCTACTCCTTCTGGCTCTGGGGTCTGGTGGGCATGATCCTCGCCGTGCCCTTCGCGGTGCTGGTGAAGATCGTGCTTGAGAACGTCGAGGCCACGAAGCCAGTGGCCATTCTCCTCTCCGAGCGAGCGCCGTCGTTGGATGAAGCGTGGGAAGACGCCGTGCGTGACGGCATCATCTCCTCCTTTGAGGGACGCTCCTTGACGGAACTCCAACATCTGTTGGATTACACCGATGAGCAAGTGGCCATCATCGCCGCTCGCTCCTCAGCACGCCGCGCCGTTCGGCGAGCGCGGGTCAGCCAGACCCAACTCGATTTCCTCAAGCGCGGTCTTCCGCTGATCGACGGAGAATGGAGCGTTGTCGCCGGCTTGTCGCCAGGAAAGGTTCCGAAAGAGCACCGTCAAATGATGGAGAATTTGCTCCATGCGTTCACCGAGGCCGCTGGACGGCCGGTGGACCACCTCGGAGAAGAAGCGTGAGGCTTCAGAGCAGTTCCGTGAGGACCTTCTCCAATTCGGTGTTGATCATCAAAATCAGGGTGCCGAACTCTGGCGGAATGTTTGGGTCCTCGTAGAGTTCCTCGAGCTTTGCCTGCGTCATGGCCACCCGAACGTCGGTCTTCTTCGCGGTGTTGAGAAGCCACTGTTCCGTGACTTCCTTGGCCTGACGCCGGATGTTTCTGGGAACCTTCGAGTCGTCAATTTCTGCGATGACCTTGGCCACGTTCTGGAGTCTGGTCTCGATGTCCATTCACGTCACGTCCCGATGCTTCTCCAGCGGGCCCGCTATAAGGTGATTCCGTCGTCGCGGAACGTGGACCTTCAGGCGGGGCAGGTCATCGCAGGGGCTCGGGCAGGCACGTTGCTTGCTTGCATGGGCCTCGCTGCATGGTTGGACCATCTGGACCGTCGGGTTCCAAATCGACATTGGATCGTCTGGAGTCAGCCTGTGCTGCTGTTGTGGGCGCTTGACCTCGCGGTCAGGGAAGCCGACCTGTCGGTCTGGCTGACCCTGCTTCTCCCGTTGTCGTACGCCAGTGGAGCCGTGCTCGGTCGCCCAAGCTTCCAGGACATCAAGGACGGTTCGAGGCTTGACCTCGCGGCGGTCGTGGCCTACCTCACGGCACTCGTGGGATTGGGGCTCGGAGCCCAACGGCACGGAAGCGTGGAGGCCATCGACCTCGTCTTGTGGAACCTCGAAGGGGCACAGGCCCTGTGGTGGGAGTTGATCGGCGTCACCCTCGTGTTGGTGGTCATCGATGTCGCGTGGCGTCTTCGCCTCCTTCACGGCGGGGCCGACGCCAAGGCCCTGATGTGGGTGGCCTTGTTGGTCCCGACGTGGGGCGCCCTGACGTGGCTTGCCAACGACGACAGCGTGGTGTTGGCCATGCCCCCCGCCCTGTCCATCCTGCTCTGGGGCGGGTTGGCCTTCTTGCTCATTCCACCATGGAACTTGGTGAGGAACCTCGTCCGTGGTGACGTCAAGGGCGTGGGCGACCTTCGCCACGCCTTCCACGCCGAACGCATGCCGTTGCATGCGGTGAAGGACTCGCACGTGTGGATGCTGTCAGGTGTCGAAGTGGGCCTCGACGGCATCGAACGGGTGGTGCACCGCGTTCGAGCGCCGCGACGGACGCCAAGCGAGGAAGCCGTGGACGCTGCCATCGCCTCGCTTGCGGCATTGGACGTGGATCGCGTCTGGGTCACGCGCAAAGTTCCGTTGCTTGTGGTGTTGTGGCCGGCGTGCGTGGCCGCACTGATGTTCGGCGATGTGGCAGGGTTGCTCTTTGCACCCTTGGTGTGAGCCCGGGCAATCAGGGGCCTCGGCGCTCCACGTTCTTTGCACGCAGACCCTTGTAGCCGCACTTGCGGCACTTGGTGGCTCGCATCGCGTTACGGGCGTTGCACTTCATGCAGATCTTCCGATGCAACATTCGTGCCTCGGCCTCAGGGAAGCGAGCCATGAGCCGGCGACCGTCTCCCCCTATTTGAGCGCACCGCACTTGGCTGGCTGCCCGGAAAGCGAGCGTTGAAGCCACGTCCATGGATGGAAGGCCATGCGGATGACGCGCTTGCCGGGCATCCATCACGACGCAAACTGCGTCGTGGTGCAAGGCGAGGCCTCGGTGGTGTTGATCGACGCGGGAACGTCGTGGTACCAAGCCTTGCAGGTGGAACGCATCCTCGGGCTGCTCGAAGACGAGGCTCAACCGGACCACCTCCTCCTGACCAGCCGGCGCTATCCATTCTCGGGAGCCGCGGCCCATCTCGTTGAACGCTGGTCGAACCTCCAGGTCCACATCGGTGAAGCGGGACTCAGCGCGCTTGAGACGGGTGATTTCTTCTCGACGTGGGCAAACAGGTACGATTCAGACATGCCTCCCGTCCAAGCCGAAGCGATTGGGACAGGTGACATCATCGCCCTCGGGGACGGTGGGATTCAGGCCATTGCGCTCCCCGGACATGCACCGGAAGGACTGGGCTACCTCGTCGAGGACCGTTCCACCGCCGTTGTCGGTGCTGCGCTTCCTCGGGCCGATTTGCCGGCCCGCCTTGATCTTCCGGGAAGTTCGCTGCTGGATCACCTGGCCAGCCTCGAGCGGTTGATGTCGCTCGGCTTGGAGGCGATCGTTCCGATGCGGGGTCCAGCCATTCGAGGGGCCCACCACGTGAAGGACGTGCTTGGGCGCCATCATGCGCATTTTGAATCGGTGCTTGCAGATGAAGGCCGGCGTCCTCGCGGTTGGGCGCGTCCTGCACCGTCTGCCCTGTGGATGACGCCCCGCGAGCCGTGGCCCTTGGACGAGCACGAACAAGCGCCTGAGTGATCACATCGGGGCAATCAGACGCTGGTCCGGTCCGACCACCAAGGTGCTTCGTCGACGAGGGTAACGTCGCGACGTTGGTCGGACAGGGACCTGCTTCGACAAGGTGGCTCCATGCCAATCCAAGGTCACATGCGTGCCGCGGACGGTGGCGATGAGGGCTTCTTCGCTGACGCGGAGGGAGGCCACAGGTCCCTCGAATCTGGCGATTTCCTCGTGCGTGGATGCTTCAAGGTCGACCACGGCCACGCTTCCTTTGCTGGTTGCCACGACGACGTCGCCCCGCTCCGTCGGGCTCGCGGTCAAGGCCCGAATCCGGCCTGCGTTCAGGTCGATGCGGGAGGCGACGGTGGCACAATCCAAGGGGACGACATGGACGCGTCCAAGCGCGTCTCCGACCAAGAGAAGATCGCGCTTCTGTCGGTCCGTCATCGTCAGCAAGACGCTAGGAACCGCGCCGATGGAGACGCGCCGTTCGCGGTGTCCTGCGACTCGGAGGTTGATGCTCCCGTCGTCGTGAGCCACGACGGTGGTGTGACCGTTGATGAGGGATCGGACGACTGTTCTGCTGCGCATACCTCAGAACTGTACGCCGGGGGTGGACCTATCTTTTCGAGGGGGTACCTCGAAAACTGAAAGTGAACGCAGGTCAGTAGTGGTCTTCCTGCTTGTTGTTCTTCTTCCACGTTCGGTAGCATGACTTGCACACGCGAACACGGTTTTTGCGAACGACCACGGCCTTGCCCCACATGTCTTCCGCGTCGGTGACGGAAAGGGATCGGCCTCCCAAGGTGCTGTCGGCCCAGCCGTCGCAGCTGTTGACGCCACAGGTTTCCTTTCCTGTTTTCGCGTCCTTCTTCTTCTGCTGCTCTTCGACCTTTGGCTGGTTGGCCTTGGCACGTGCCTTGAAGCCCATGAGCGAGGCTTACGGAGCCGATTCAAGAAGGTTCGGACGTGCTTCAGGACTGGTTTTCCAATCGGTCGAGGAGAACCAACGTTTCGTTGATGATCCGGACAAGGCCTCGCAACGTGACTTCCGACACGTTTGCGATGCGGCAAATCTCGGATTGAGTGCGAGGCGTCTCCGACTCCTGAGAGGCTTGGTAGATGATGGCCGCTGCAACGCCCATGGGCTTCTTGCCTTGCCAGACTTCGTCGTGAGGCGCGATGCGGTTCCAGATGCCGTCGACGTCCAGACGGAAGGCCGGCGGGAGGCCAAGGTCGTTGATGAAGCGGTCGAAGTACTGGTCCGGCCCACTCACACGGTGGAGGTTCAGTTCCCTCGAGGCCTTCCTGATGAGGCGAGAGAGCTCCTTTTCGTCGACGGTAAACGACTCGCACAGTTCTGGAATCTGCCTTGGGAGGCGTTCTTCACGGGCCACCAGGTAGGTGCACGCGGCGGTCACACCGGCGATGGAACGGCCGGTCACGAAGCCCTTCGCAGAGAGGTGACGGTACAACCGGGCGACCTCCTCTTGGAGTGAGATTGGCAGGCCCGAACGGTCGCGAATGAATTGGTTGGCCTTGACCAAGTTGCGCTCACGGGAGCGGCGGGTTTTGGAACGCTCGTCAATGACGCGGCGCCTGCGCCAATCGCGCCGTGCTTGGGCGCTCATGCCGTGTGATGCAGCGGAACCTGAAGAGAGGTCGCGCGCGTCGATGCTCGTGTTCAATCCACGGTCGGCGAGTCGGTTGGTCATCGGAGCACCGGTTCGAGCCCGGTCTTCGCCTCGGTCGCGGTTGGTCCACTCGGCGCCGGGATCGATCAGGTTGTCGTCCGCGATCAGGCCACAGACGTTGCAGACCACTTCGCCTCGGGTCATGTCCATGTGCCAATCCACAGCACCGCAGTCCTCACAGGGTGCCGAATGGCCGTCGAGGGTGCGACGGGGCTTGTTCTGGGCTTGGTTTTGGGTGTACGGACGGTCCAACTTCTCAACTCCTTGTTCAATAGTGTTCTTCCAGAGTATATAATTGTGCGTCCGAACGGTGCATACAACATTCACCCCAGCGCCCGCTTTAGGGGTCATTATGGTGCAATCAATACACTATGTTGGAACAGGCAAAAAATGTTCAATCTTGGGTGCGGGATTGAACGTCGTCGCTGCTGGATTTGATGGGCAGGTTGATGGAGCGCTGCTGACGGCATGTTGGCTGAGTGAGCACATGCCAGCGACCGTCATTTTGGGTGCGCAATGGGGCGATGAAGGCAAGGGCAAGTTGGTCGACCGGCTGGCCGAAAGCGCGAGCATGGTCGCCCGATTCCAAGGCGGCAACAACGCCGGGCACACCGTCGTCCTCGGCGACCGGGTGCTGAAATTCCATCTTCTTCCCTCCGGGATCACCCGCGAAGACTGCCGCCTCGTGCTCGGCGACGGCATGGTCGTGGACCCGTGGGTGCTCGACCAGGAATTGCGTGGCTGGACCGACGAGACCGGGCAAGAGGTCCGTGGTCAGCGCCTGTTCATTTCCGAACGTGCCCACGTCATCCTCCGCTATCACCGGCTGCTGGACGGGCTCGACACCGTGATTGGCACCACGGGTCGAGGCATCGGGCCGACCTATGCGGACAAAATCAACCGCATCGGCGTCCGCTTCGGTGACGTGGTGGAATTGCTCGCCGACGACGCGGCCCTGACCGCGATGGCCGCGCGGATGACCGCCTCCTTGGCGGCGGGCGGTCTCGACGAGCCGATCACCGCCGATGATTTGCGCAAAGACTTGAGCTGGGTACAGACGACCTACGCTTCGTCCATCGCCAACACCGGGTTGATGCTCGATCACGCGCTTTCGCTGGGCGAACGCATCATTCTCGAAGGCGCTCAAGGTTGCTTGCTCGACATCGATCAGGGCACCTATCCCTTTGTCACCTCCTCCGTCACCTCCCGTGGCAACGCCACCCATGGTGCCGGCATCCATCCGGGTCACGTGGACGACGTGATCGGCATCACGAAGGCCTACATCACCCGGGTCGGCAACGGCGCCATGCCCACCGAACTCGAGGACGAGGTCGGCCATCACCTGGGCACCGTCGGCCACGAGTTCGGCACCACGACCGGGCGCAAGCGACGCTGCGGTTGGTTCGATGCCGTGGTCATGCGGCACGCGCAGCGGGTGAACGGGTTCACCACCTTGGCCCTGACCAAATTGGACGTCCTCGGTGGCCTCGACACCCTGCGCATCTGCGTCGGCTATCGCCTCGACGGTCAGGACATCACGGAGATGCCGGTGAGCGCTTCGGCCCTGGCTCGATGCGAGCCGATCTACCTCGACATGCCTGGCTTCGCAGCCATGACCGACGCGGGATGGCTTGACCTGGCACGCCACGCCAACGCCAACGGGCTTGGGTTCTCGGCGCTCCCACAGGCCGCTCAGGATTACGTGGCGCGTCTGGAGTCCCTGCTTGGGGTCACGGTGTCCAGCGTTGGCGTCGGTCCGGACCGTGACGCGACCATCGACCGTCGTTGACGGGTTGGGTCGTTCAACGCGGGTCGCACCTTCGCGTCGCCTCGGGCGCTTTCTTCCGTCTGGACCTGCCGATGCTGAGCCTCTCGGACGACCGACGCTTTCATGTCGAATCGCCTTGAGGCCGCACCGGTCACCATGGCAAAGGACGGCGAGGACGCACCACCAAAGCGCCCGCTCTTCGGATTCCTTCGCGGCGCTTCGGAGAAGAAGAAGGACATTGTCGAGAGCGATTTTGCTCGCCTTCGCAGCCTTCAACAGGCCCGGCGCGAGGAGGCTACCGACGCCGACCGCCTTGCACAAATTGAGGCCACAGCCGACCGCCAAGGGCGCATCGACCATCTCGTTGAGCGGTTCCGCGAGCGTGCGCTCGAGGTGCTTGAACTGGAGACCAAACAGCAGGGCGATGTGGGTCAGTGTGAGATCGCTGTCGAGATCGACGAGGACCTTTTGTTCCATACCTTCACGCAGGTCGCCATGGGTGACGAGCAAGGTCACGTTCACCTCATTGACGCCCTGAACGGGTCGATGCAACACGACCTTCCGCTCCACCGAAACTGGTGCACGGTCCTCAGCAGTTCGCGAGACGGCGCTCTGGTGGCCAGCGGTTCGCTTGATCGCACGGTCAAGGTGGTCTCAATTTCAAACGGTGAAATCCTTGGTGATCTCGAGTTTGACGAACCGGTCTCGGCCCTGACTTTCTCGCCATCAGGCGAGCAACTCGCGGTCGGCACCACCGCAGGCGGCCTGACCGTGCACGACCTGCTCGGCGGGCACGTGCTCCTCGAATCGCAGCAGGAGAAGCGCGTGACGGCGGTCCAGTTTTCTCCTGACGGAACCCACCTTGTGGTTGGCGCCCAAGGGCTCAAAGGCACCCAGCCGACGGCCCGCCTCCTTCGTGTGAAGGACGGTGAGGTGGTGCGGACGCTCGACCATGGATCCGTGCTGGACGCCTTCTCCTTCAGTGCGGACGGGTCCTGGCTGGCTTGTGGTGGCCTTGACCCCGTGACCCTTGTCGTGCCCCTCTCCAACGACGAAGTGGAGGAACGTTCCGTGGACGTTGTCACCGGCAGCAAGGTGCTTGCGATGTCCCACGTGGACGACATGTTGGTCAGCGCCGGACGGGATGGCTGGCTGCGCATGGTGAATTTCGCCAGCGACGAACGATTCGAAGAGCAGGTCGATGGGACGATGATGCACCTCAACATGGCTGCCGATGGCTTGGAAGTAGGCATTGGCTACAAAGAGGGTCATTTTGAGGTCCGCTCCACCGATGACGGCTCGGTTGTCCGTCGGATGGACCTCGCCTCCGAGATGGCGCCGATCAGCATGACGCTGGTGCGTGGACAGCGCTTGGTGGAGGGTGTCGGCGAGGCACTTCCTCAGGTGTTTAACGAAATCAAGCAGGGCGGGTTCGAACTCGGCGAGCCTTGCGTGAAGGCGCACGACGACGTGTGGCACCTCGTGGTCACCTCAGCCTGGTCCTGGGCTTGACGTGCGTAAGGCCCGCGGCTTTCGTTTGCTGCGTTGCCCGCTTGGAATCCCTGGTTGTCGTCCGTCCGGACCGTGACGCGACCATCGAACGTCGCTGAGCACGAAAACTTCGGCGAATCCGCTGCTCCGTTCGACGGAATGGCTATGTGTGGGAGGGAGGGTTTGCGGTCATGGTGGAAATCCAGTCCATGGTTCCCATCGCTGCGGTGGTGGACCTTGTCTTGGGCATCGCCACGCTTTCCATCATTTCGAGGAGCCAAGATGTCTCGGCCAACAACAGGATTGTTGGATGCACCTTGGGGTGGATCTTGATTTTCCTTGGACTCAGTTATATCATGACGTCTGTGCTTGAATTCAGGTACGGCGCTTTGTCGGATTTCTCCTCCGTTGACACCAGCAAAGTGGGTGGGACCTTCGCGTTCACCGCCAAGAACCTCTTGTTGTCTTCATCCTACATGCTGATGGTGCTTCTGCCCTTCTTCTTCCCCTTCCGTCTCATCAACAGGGATTGGGACATCTGGCTCTTGTTGGGGGGGGTTTGCTTGGCCTCCGTGGCGTTCACCGCCCTGCACCTGATGACCGATTTCATGCACTTCCAGGTGGAAAGTTTGCTCTTTATTCCGGGGTATGTCATTCTCATTTCGATGTACCTTCGCTTCACCATCACCGAGGTGCGTGACAAGGATGAACGCCTTCGGAAAATTTCGGTCGTGGTCGGTTTGCTGCTCATCGGCATTTACGGAGAGGCCATGACGTATTGGCTCTCGCAAGTCCTTTCCATCAACGACATCTTCTTCCAACGGCAAACGATTCAGACGGCCCAGAACATCTCCATCGCTTCCTGGGGAGGGACCAACTTGCGATTGACCCTCGGCGCCGGTGCAATGTTGGTGCTGTGCTCCGCTGAAGCATGGCGTTTGGTCAAAATCGGCGTTTCGCCCTTCGGCGTGATGACGTTCGTCATTTTCCTCGTCGGTTTCATCGCGGGTTTGGCCGACATCGCCGTCCTTGACGTGGTGCGCAGCTGCTACGAAACGCAGTGCGAAGTCTATCCTGCGGCCTACAGCATCTGGTACGACTTTACGTCCGAGGCCCTCGTGTACCTGTACACGCCCATTTTGTTCATGTTCATCCTCTTGCACTACGACATCGTCGACACCAAGCGCACGGAGAACCGATGGCTCATTCGCATCATTGTCATCTTGATGCTGCTGATCGTGTCGTCCACCATCTTGGAACTCATCCAATCCTTCCTTCCCATTCCGGACATGATTTCTTCTGCGGCTTTGGCGATCGTGGTGGGCATCTTCATCGGTTGGGAAGAGCGAATCGTCAACAGCCTGATCGACGACTCTGCCTCCATCCAAGAGACCGTGCCTGATTTCATTCGTCCAGAAACGGACCATGTGGTCGCCTCACCTCGTCTGTTCAATCTCGTGTTCGGTGGGCTGACGGTGTTCATCCTCATCGTGTCGATGCTGTTTACTGGTCTTGGGGTGTTGGGGGGATGAGCACGGACGAGCCACTCGAAACGCGGAGTTTGCTGATGACCAGCGAGTCGCGTCTGCCGACGCTGGCCGCCCTGGCCGGGACCTTCCTGATGCTGGTGGTCACCATGGTGGACCTTGTTGGAGACCTGCAAGACACGGAGGCCTTCTTGACCAACACGCCGGATTGGTCCATCTCGTTCGAGACGCAAAATCACACCATGCAGGCCGTTGAGACCGTCCAAGACGACGAAACGAGGAACGTGGTGTTCGATCTTTCTGTGATTGATGTCCCTGACGGATTCATGATTGGATACATCGACATCATCATCACGTCTGAAGAGGAATCTGGAATTTCTGGACAGTGTGACTCTGTGGCAGGAGACCTCATTGAAAACGATCTAACAGCCCAATGGAACGATCCGGAGAACAATCTCTCAGGACAAGACAGCAGTTGCATACCCATCGAGCTTGACCTGACGGTCTACCCCAATTTTGACGGTGAAACGTTCATCCTTTCAGCCATCAACGAGTACCAAGCCACAGAAAATTGGACTGAAACAGGATGGGGCGTGGGTGATTTGTCGGTTGATTTGGACTTGGACGTCAACGCACCCCTTGGGCTCGATCCGCTGGGGATGGACTCGGATGAAGAAATCACCATTGATGTCACCGTGATCATGTTCAAACCGATCATTTCGCTCATTGAGTGAACCGCGCTGACGGGCAACGTTCGGACGTCTTCTGCCAGGTGTTTGGCTTCCACAGGGATGATATGCAACCGGCCTACCGGCAGGTCAGGGGCGCTTAGCTCAGTTGGAAGAGCGTCTGGTTTGCAACCAGAAGGCCGGGGGTTCAAATCCCCCAGCGTCCACTTTGCCTACCATCGTTGAGAGGCGTGGACGCTTTGCCACGGGCTTCCCTCGCTGCGCTCGGTCCAGCCCTTTGGCCCCAGCGTCCTCGACCAGTGGCGGCATGGCGGTGTCCATCGCTTCTGGGGACATGCACCCCAGATCCATCAGTTCGATGGCGAAACCCAGCGCATAGCGCCGTGTGTTGCCGACGTTGTTCTTCGCGTGGTTCCTGGCCTTGCTGAGTTCAATCGCTTTGAGCCATCCGTGGTGCCTCAGTCAGTCGGA